>Ga0209427_10000098_pt1 | contig 76556 bp, 64 predicted proteins | sample DeeMarSWOR136_30_FD_187465 | JGI IMG/M metagenome (GOLD analysis project Ga0209427, IMG submission 187465) | Marine sediment microbial communities from White Oak River estuary, North Carolina - WOR-1-36_30 (SPAdes) (version 2) | ecosystem: Environmental > Aquatic > Marine > Intertidal zone >... | reverse complement strand
ATCGCCATAGAGCTTGAACTGAAAGTCATAAAGCCCATCCGCAACGCTAGCACCATCCAGCAGCCGGCCCTGATATGTAAAGGCTGTAGACATCGCTGTTTCACCTTCGACAGTTATATTGTCGAACTTGGCTGTGCACAGTACGCCCTCATTGTGCGACGTGACAGCCAGCCCGATGTAAACGTTCTCGGTCATCTCGACCGTCCGCGGACTCCATACAAGCTCGTGCCAGGGGTCAGTCGCCGGATTGCTTGAGTAATAGGCCCTAAACTCGTTGCCCTGGCGCACCAGTTTTATCCAGTATGGTGGGCGGATGGCCTTTTGCTCGCTCGTCGCCACCGGTGTGTCGCTCACGGCGGCAGCGTCCGTAGCGCTGCGCTCCTGGCATCTGCATCCGTTATTGCCCGATATCATCACATACCAGAATTTGGAGCCCGGCTGCAGATCCTCGCGAATCATTACGCCTGCCTTGGCCCACTCGTGCAGGCTGGCCCCTGTAAGGCTCACCACACGCGCGGTCATCTGCCCGTCACCTCTTACACGCTTATAGACGTAGTGAAAATCGTCCCGGAACCACACGATGTCAAGCCCATCACCCGTAACAGTCCACATACCGGTGGTGCTGTTGTACGAAGCGCTGCCTGGCGGCCAGGGAGCACCAACATCCGCATTACGCCACCCCAGTGGAAGCTCAGCCGAGGCAGTACCGACCAAGCCCAGCACCAAAACCAAAATTGCTGAAATTCCTGCAGTTCTCATTTCGTTCTCCCTTCAAAAAAAGGTTAACATTTCCCGGCGCACACTATGCGCACCGCCATCTATTCGTAAGACTTCGCCAAATGGAGCTAATTGAACCGCATAACTCCTCCTGTTAGTGCTCACAACTACCAGAAGCAGTATAATTATATGCTTTCGAAACCGAGAAATCAAGCCGAAAAGAGATGATTCTTGGCATGTGTTCTGGTGGCTCGCCTGCGCCAACGCCGAATCAAAGTCAGCCCAAATGCCTGCGGCGGAGGCTAAGGAGCCTTCGAAGTGGGCAGAATGGTAGAAGAGCCTCGGCCGGAGACTGAGAGCCGCCCCAGGTGGCGGCTGATACTCTTTGAGGGTCTCCCGGTGTCAGCGCTTGTGCAAATCACTTGTGACGAAGGATTGAATTATGCGACCTAATTTTTGAAAGCCTTCGGCAGATAAGATGGGATGTAACCGCTTAGGGGCTTAGTTGAGGACCTTGGCAGCCGACTCACGTTTCAGAAATGCTTAATGTGCTGAGAGTCTGACCGCGTCGATGTAGATACTATCACCATCGCTGCTGGCATCACACAGGAATCTGATCTTCATATTCGTGGGGAAGGCATAGGCCGCCTCATCAATCTGTACGATCTTGTGGTAGAACTGGTTATTCTTGAAGTCAGTTCCACTGACGTAACGGGCGACCGTTCGCCACGCCGAACCATCATAGTACTGTACCCAGAAATCTTCGCCACGTTCCATGCCGTAAGCATAGAACCAGAAGTCAACCTTAATCTCGGTATAACCCGGTGTATGAATATCTATTGGGCTGGCGTGGTAGAAGGAAGACGAGCTGCCGCTGTTGTCCCGGATATTGGCTGCATTGCTGCCCTGATGGGCGTACGTCCCCCCGGTATACAGACCGCAATCGCGGCCACCATCGAGGTAATTGCCCCAGCCACTCTCGAAGTCATCGTATGTCAGTTCAGCCCATGCAGTTACATCAAGAGTTTTGGCGGATTCTACAGTCGAAGAAGCTGTTTCGTTCTGGTTGGCGCTCTTGTCGCGGGCTTTTACGTGATAGCTGTAGAGCGTATTTGGGTCCAGACCAGTATCTTCATAGTCGGCGCTGTCCTGCCAACCGCTATCGTGACCACCGCCTGCTGTACAGGCGAAGTAGTATTGCACGCCGCTTGGATCTGACGCTGGCGTAGCCAACATGGCAATCGAAGTAACACCTGTTGCATGAGGCACAGTTGCCCAGGTCATAGGATCAGGTGTCGGCGGTGTCGTGTCGGGTACGCCCAGCTTGGCCGAGACCCTGATCTCATCAATATAGATAGCATCACCATCGCTGCTGGCATCACACCGGAACCCGATCCTCATATTAGCCGGGAACATATAGTCCGCTTCATCAATATATAGAGTCTCATGATAGAACTGGCCATTTTCAAAATCCGTTCCGCTGACGTAACGGGCAACCGTTCGCCACGCCGAACCATCATAGTACTGTACCCAGAAATCTTCGCCACGTTCCATACCGTAAGCATAGAACCAGAAGTCAACCTTAATCTCGGTATAACCCGGTGTATGAACATCAATTCCGCTCACTTGGTAGAAGGAAGACGACCCGCCGCTGTTGTCCCGGATATTGGCCGCATTCTTTCCTTGATGGGCGTACGTCCCTCCGGTATACAGACCGCAGTCGCGGCCTCCATCCCGGTAACTGCCCCAGCCACTCTCGAAGTCATCATACATCAGTTGGGTCCATTCTGTTAGTGCACCAGTGGCAGAAAGGCCGATGTACTGTGGGCTGTCATCAGCCGCAGAAGACTCAATCTTAACCTTGCCTGTCACCGTCTGCGCGGGAGAAATGCTGCTGCGATTTACCGTCACTGTGTGGGTCTTCTTGTCGTGTGAGCCCGTGGAGCTTCCACCAATGGGAGAAACACTGAACCAATCGCTGCCCTCGCTAATGGATAAATCATAATTCAGTGTCCCGGTCCCATCGTTCCACACGATGAAGCTTTCGGATGTGGATGTCTGGCCAAAAGCAATGTTTGTTTTATCCTTCTCAATCGAGGGGCCGCCCGTTACCTCAAACCTGTAAGTGCTCTCGCTGTACTTACCAACGCTTGCTGGAATGCCATCAGCATTGATGAAATTATAGCAATGGTCGAAAGAAAGCTGGGCCTTCCAGATGCCCGAACTTAATGCATATGAATCAGAGCTTGTTACTCCCACAGGGAGATTGACATCCACGTAGTCTGCACTTGCACCCTGTCTTTCGAGAGCGAGTCGAATCGAGGTCGCATTCACGTCTGTGCAGGGCTGCCAAGTAACGATCACGGGGGACGTTGTACTGCCATTGTACGGTGGAAACGTCAATACCGGCACCTGTGTAGGCCGTGCAAGAGCATCAGTAGTGCCAGGAACACCAAACCTGACTGTTGTTTCGCCTATGCCGAAAGGTTCATGGTGTGTTGTGATAATGTAGTCGCCGTCGCCGTAGTCTACTAAGCCATTCTTATACGCAAACTCGGCTACATATTCCCAGTAATGTGTACCATTGTCTGCGTAGTGGCGTGTCTCGATATAGCCTGCCTGTGTGTGGCTTAACTTCGGGATCTGATACATTTTGCCTGCTGGAGTCTGAAATTCCACGAGGTCAACCGTTGCATTGGTCTTGACTGCCAGATAGAAGATGTACTTCGTATCGCCAGAAACCGTTGGATTGTCATAGTCTGAGATCTCATAGAGCTCTATTGCGGCAATGGCATCGGTCTGAAATTCGTACGCCCCGATGTCAACTCTGCCATTACATACGCGCAGTCTGCCATCGATGTCAATGTCATAGCCGTAGATTGCCTCGTTATCGCCGGCATTTATGCAAGGAGAATCAGCAAGCAAGTGATAATCACCAGCGACCCAGAAATCATCATCCGGATTATCAGGCGTACCATTGACGTCGTAGTATCCTGGCTGCACAAAGCACGGATCAGCATCAATGTTGCCCTGACCTGGCCAGCCACCTTGAACGTCGCTATAGGTTATTGTCGGAACGGCCTTGAAGCCCACATGTACTTCCTGGGGCAGGTTATCCCACGATATGCAATTCGTAATCGTAGCAGCACTTTCCCAGCAATACACCGCACCACCCTGCACCGCCCAGTTCTGGCTCAAAGTGCAGTTCGTCAGCCTCAGCCCGCCATCTGACCAGCTTAGTATTGCGCCGCCATAGTCTGCGTAGTTCGCACTGAACGCGCAGTTTATTACGTGTGGCCTGCCGTAGAAGCTAAACATCCCACCTCCGTATACGGCCGAGTTACCGGCTATAATACAGTTAAAGATAGTAGGGTTGCTACTGCTACAAGCAATGCCACCTCCATAAACGGCATTGCCGTCAACGACAGTGAAACCAGCCAGCACACAATTGGCATCCTCACCGGTATTGAAAGTCACAACACTATCAATCCCACTACCGTTGATTATGGTGTTCGCCACAATGTTTGGATCGTCGGGGCCCATGCTGGTAAGAATAATATTCTTGCCGGCGAAGTTAATGTTTTCGTAGTATGTGCCTGCGTGGACAGCTATGGTGTCCCCGGGCATGGCCACGTTGATCGCCTCCTGAATCGTATCGAATGGGTGCCCATAGCTGCCATCCTCCCAGGGGTCAGACACAGCAGGGTCGTTCGGCCCAGGGTCGCCGGGTGCATCGTTATCAACGTAGACGAATGCTCTCAAAAAGTGCGCTTTAAGTGTATAGTCTGCGTCTACAGTAACTGAAGTGCTGGCTGCGTTCGGATTTAGAACCTTACCCGCATCTACAGCGGTGCCAGTCCAGTTCACAAAGTGGTAATTAGTCTCGGGTGTCGCCTCGATTGGCACAACCGCCTGATCCTCGTATTCGAGTAACCCTTGCCCAGGTATAGTTACGGAACCTCCGCTCGTAGAGAATATTGCTAATGTATGCTGGCATGACAATGTGGATTGCGAGCCAAGGCTCGTCCAGTCCGTCTCCAAGTCGTCGCCATTCCTGGCTTTGACCCGGTAAGAATAACTGGTGCCGCAGCTGAGCCCAACGTCGGTCCAATAAGTGCTGGTTGTCCAGCCCGAGTTGGTGCCTTTGGTTATGTTCTCACAAAGATACTCGGTGCCCGCAGGATTCTCATTGGCCTTCCAGTTTGCTCGAACACTTCCCCCTGTAATGTTCGAAAACGAACCTGCTCCGGGGACATTCGCAAGTGTATACGTATATGCGATAGCGCTATGGTCTGTCTCATCCCCATTTCCATTTCGTGCCTTTGCCCTGAAGCCATACTGAGTATTAGCCGACAACGAATTGCTGGTCCAAAAGTTATTGTCCTTCTTCCAGCCGGAATTGGCACTTGTGGTGGTGTTGTATATTATGAGGCCGGAATTGTTACGCGTAAGACCTGATGGTGTATTGACTGATTTCGTCTCGATGCTTGTAGCGGTAATGGTGCCGAAAGCTATTCCAGACGGAGCTTCGATATCAGTATATTCATAGATTGCGGCCGAATATGACGTTTCATTATTGTTCCCATCCCTTGCCTTTACTTTATAGCCATATACGTGATTAGAGATGAGCCCCGAGTCGATATATAAAGTGCCGGATCGCCAACCCGAGTCTGTCCCCCCTTGTCCCCCGGTAGGGCTGCCGCAGAAGTCAAAATAGTATTCTATTGGCGCAGTTGGGTCAGTAGCTGCAGTTGCCACCATCGCAATCGATGATGCGCTCGTCTGGTAGGGCTGTATTGCCCAGGTCATCGGATCAGGATTAGGCGGCTCGGTGTCCGGGTCCAGCGAGTCGTAGCGTAGGTCTATGCCGGGATTATTTGCGATAATCAGCGGCAGATAGGTGGAATAGGCCTGTGAATTCAATGGATTACCGCGCAGATCCAGCCCTGTCAAATGTGTCAGGCCCGCCAGCGCAGATATGTCGCTGATCTGATTATTGGGTAGACCCAAATCTGCTAAATTCGTCAATCCTGATATGGCGGAGATGTCGCTGATATTATTGTGGCTCAGATGCAGCCGCCGGAGGTTCGTTAGTCCCGAGACGTGAGAGATGTCGCTGATCTGATTATAGATTATGTCTACATCCTCCAGGTTAGTCAGTCCCGATATCGCGGAAATGTCACTAATCAGATTTTCAGACAAAGACAGCTGCATTAGATTTGTCAGCCCTGATAACGCAGAAATGTTGCTGATGTTATTGCCGCCTATGACCAGCCTTTTGAGATTCGTAAGTCCCGACAGCGCAGAGATGTCGCTTATCTGATTGTTGTGCAGACCCAGGTTAGTCAGATTGGTCAGCCCTGATAAGGCAGAGACGTCATTGATGCGGTTGTTGTTTAACTGGAGCGATGTGAGATTCGTCAGCCCGGACAGGACACTGATATTCCTGATCCCCATATTGAGATTCAAATTCAGCTCGGTGAGATTCGTCAGTCCCGAAAGAAAAGAGATGTATATGATGGAACAGTTGTACAGATTCAGCTTCCTCAGATTTGTCAGTCCCGATAGCGGAGAGAAGTCGCTGATCTCATCGCCACTCAGGTCCAAGTCCGTCAGATTCGTGGCGTACTCGATACCTGTAAGGTTAAGGATTGCCTTGTAGGAGGCTCCGAGCTTTGTCAGGGCAAGCATGTCCGAATGGGTCGGATCAGAAATGCCCAACGCGCTCTCCACCGCTGCTTTGAGATTGGCGTCGACGAAATGAACTGGAGCTTCTGCCCTTGTCAACGCAGGCATCACAGCCAAAAAGACTACGACCAAGTGTGCTGTTCTTTTCATCATTTTCCCTTCACCGACTAAAACAGTATTATAGCACATTACGGCACCGGAGGCAAGAAAATTACCCTCTAATCTACTAATTGTTTAGCTGTGGGTAGCACCGAACAATCACGATGAGACTAAAGTAAGAATGGCTTCAGCAGGGCCAATATCACCGTATTCAGGCAGATTGGCCAGCGCGGATTTGAATGCTCGGATATTCCTTGCCGCGAAGGGTCCAATAAATGTCTAACAGACACTACTCCGGAAGAAACTGGGCTGGAATTCTCCAAACCAGGCGGGTTTGGTGATAAGCTTGTGCGACCAATAGCAAGGGTACATTGGCAAATACAATCGCCGGACTATGACAATCGCGTTTTGGGCAATCTTTCACTGGGGCGCCGATTGCCACTCGATTTTCGCTTGAAAAATGCTTTTTCACCAGCAACTCTTCAAGTGAGTAGCTACAAGAAACCATCTTGGAAAAGAGCAACAATTCTACGTTGAGTTTGGACGCTCTGGCACAGAAGACCCCGATCTTCTTGATATTGCCAGTAATATTAGCGACAGGAGCTTTAGTCAGTGCTAATCCAATTTGTAGTATCATTCAGGCCGCTAAAAGAACAAGCTCAAATGCGCATTAATAGCATTGAAAACGTATGTTTCATTCTGATGGAAACTCTCAGGGACCTACCCCTTTCCCTTTGGCCATGGCCGATTAGGGCCGAGGTCTCTTGGCCACTATTGATGGCGCCGAGAACCAGCGAAGGCTCACCGATTGTTTCACCAGCATCAAATACGCATAGCTCACCGGTTTGGTAATTTTTCACCACCACAATGGATCGCCCATCAAGCTGTATACCCAGCTCCTTTATGAGTGCGTCATGCACAACATGCTCGAAGCCAAGAGCCAAGATCATCAAGCGGGCTGTAAGCACGAAATCGGTACCCGGCAATTCCTTTATCTACCATCTGTTGGTCCGCTTTATGTATTCAACTCCGCAACACTCCTGCCATTGCTATCAACTCGTTATGACTAACAGGGTTTTGCTACACATCTTTTCCAAAAACAATGCCATGAAGTATGCTTCAGACGGAGGTTTGTGGCGGATGTCACGGACCAAATCTGGTGCATGAACGATTAGTTGGCATCCGGCCGGCCCTTCAACCAAGAAGGTGACGCAAAGACTTGAAGAGCACGTATGTATGGTAAGAAATGCTACTCGACACGAAGGAAATCACGGGTTCAAGTGTTGCACCGCCCATTACCCAAGCTCTTGCCAAGCAAGGGCCTAATTCGTTTATTGGCGGTTGCCGCATCGGGCTCACGGTCCCAATTCCAATATCGCCGCACAGACTTTCATTCTGCGCCTTCCGCTTCCTACCGCGCAACTGTGTGGGCCGGTGCACACCGAGTCGTGATACATGCCTGAAGAAACGTGTCGGCCCTTTCGCGGCATGCATCCTCGTCACCACCCTCTGCCAAGCAGGCCTTGAACACAGCCCCTACAAACTTGTTACAGCGTGCCTCGCAAATTGAAGGGAGCAGTCCACACCGGTCTCTAATACACGCCTCGAGGGCGTCGTTCCGCAATTCATAGCACTGATGTTCGGTGCCTGCCTTGAGGCAAAGCTGAAGAGCCTCGTCTGCGTGTGCTTCACAGCACTGCTCGCAGCTTACACTCCGGCCACTGATACACAGTGCGAGGTCGTCTGTGCGCGATATGCGCCGGGGATGTTGATTGGCAGGCTCACGGGCATGGACTACTTCCTTCCGCGTCTCGAGCATCACGGCCGGAACAGCATCCTTTCCAGCCTCGCGAAGCACCCCTAAATTGTGCTCTGCTTTGTCTTCGGGCATGACCAACCTTAGCAGAGACAACGATTCATCATAGCGGCCCATCAATCCAAGGGCAACAGCCATGTTGGCACGGTACCTCGCATTCTCAGGCATTACGCTGGCAGCTTTCGTAAAGAGCTCTAACGCCTTTTCATAATCTCTGCGGACTATCCAGCACATCCCAAGGTTGTTGAGCAATACAGCATCCTGGGGACGAACTTGAAGAGCTCCGGAGAGGGTATTGATTGCTTCGTTTACGCGGCCCTGGCGCATTTGAAGTGCTGCCAGACTGTTGTAGGCCGGGAGGAAGAGGGGATACTCGTGAATAATTCTCTTCAGAACGAACTCGCATTCCAAATCCTTCCCTTGGGTTGCGAGAATATCAGCCATGGCATAAAGTGTCTTTGCAGTGGCCGGGCGATTGCGGTGCATTTGAAACTCAAGCTCTGAAGAACTCAGAGGTGAATTTGGATTTGAACCGTATCGGCTGGGTGCTGAGCACCCACCAAAGCAAACCACACAAATACCAACTCCACACAAGAGCAGCAGGCGTCGATTAAGCTCCATCAATTGTAGATTCTTTATCATCTTATCCCGAGTCCATCACTGGTTGCCGTTTCTGCGAGCGAAGCCGGCGTCGATTTGCCCAAGATAGTCACGATTCTTTCCGAAGGCATGCCCGGCCCTCCCGGCATGCCATCTGAGATACCAACTCGCGTTGCGTCGACACCTGCTTCTCTCAGCTTACTAATGATTAGGGCTACCCGAGCTTCATAAAGCTGGCTCGGGATGCCGTTGCGACGAATATTGAGCACACCGGGCTGCTGCGCAAAGTGCTTCGCGAGCACGGCAAAATCACGATTGCCAAGCTCGCTAAGCGCGCTGCCATTCTGGATGAAATGATAAGGAAACAGGGTATGCTGAGAGATGATCGCATTTTCTATTGCGATATCATTGAGGGAGTTCACCAGCTCGGCGTTAATGAGCCGTCTGTCTTGGCGTTCCTTTAGACTCTCATTACATCCAACCATTACAACGCAAGCGAAACTCATTATTATTCTGCCAAAAAGTCTCATGAATAATTCTCCTTACTCTACTTGGCCATTTGGCCTGAAGACAGAATCATTTGGCTATTGCGTTAGAATCATACGGGCTATATTAATAGCGGCAGGTCCTACTACTATGATCCCTATCGCAGGAAAAATAAACAACACCATCGGTATAATCAGCTTTACCGCCATTTTTTCTGCATTTTCTTCCGCTGTAAGTCTGCGCTCTTGCCGCATGGAGGCTGCAAACTCTCGCAGTGCATCGGCGATACTGGTTCCAAATCGCTCACTCTGGACAAGTATGGTCGCAAGAGAGGATAGCTGCTCCGCACCGGTGCGGACCGCCATATTCCGCATTGCTTCAGTCCTGTTTGCTCCGAGGTGCATCTCGAAGTTACTTAGGTCCATTGCACTTCCCAAAACAGAACTGACGTTTTGGATCTCGTCGGCAACCATATTCCAAGCCATGTCCAAACCTATTCCTGAAGAAACACAGACCTCGAGCAGGTCGACGACATCAGGCAGGTGCCGGCGGACCTCGTCCCCACGTTTTTTCGCTCTCAGGCGTAGTACGATATTAGGAACAAAGAAGAGCAGAGCTCCACCGAGAGAAATCAGCGCAGTTCTCGTAAGAATGCCAGCCTCCATAGGCGCGACAAATATTGCTGCGATTAACAAACCGCTAATAAACAGCAATATCTTGATCCCTGTATAGACCGCAGGGGCACCTTTACCCAGATAGCCGGCTCGGACGAGTTGTTCCCAGAGGTTTGTACTGGCATGGCCATGGGAGGCGAAATTGCCGACTTTAGCAGCAAGCTGCAAGAATCCTGATTTTTTGTTTGAAGCTGCTCGCCCAGTTCCTGTGAAGCTACCGGCCGAGAGTCTCTGTTGTAGAGTCTTTCTTTTTCGCTTGCCTAATAGAAGAATGGCAGTGCCGATAAAGACCACACAAGTGAAAGTGAGCACAGAAATCAATATTTCAGTGCTTGTAATATCCATTATTTGCATAACTTGTCAACCTCAACGCTCATTAGCTAAAAACGTAACACGGAAAGTCTACTCATTAACCACGCGCCGAATAGAACGCTCACCGCCGCTATCACCAGCATACATTTACCGGGCCACGTACTATAGAACAACCTAGTGTATTCAGGAGCCATCATATTCAACGTGACAAAAACGAGCAGCGGCATTGCGATTAGAATTCTCTTGCTCATTTGTGTCTGTGCCGTAATAATCCTGACGCGGCGATTCAATCTCATGCGCGTTCTCATTATCACGGCTAGACTGTCCATTAATTCTGCCAGATTACCTCCGCTTTCCAGCTGTATGGCCACAGCGGTAGCAAAGAGCTTCAAATCATCGTTTCGGCTATTGGTTGCCACCCTCCGGATCGAGTCCTGTAGATCTAATCCGAGGGTTTGTTCTTGGCATATGTTCTGAAAGATGGTTCCCAGGGGCTCGCTGACTTCTTCAGCAGCTAATTGAAAGGCTCCGACCAATGGATGTCCGGCTCGAAGAGCACGCGCAGCGATGCCTAAAGAGTCCACAAACTGCCTCTCAAACAAAGCGGTGCGCTTGGAAATTTGCCTCTTAGTATGTAGCCAAAATAGGATCACAGTTGTGGCTGAAATAGCCAAACCTATGAGAACTCTGCCACCCAGCGCATACGTGGCCACAAAAGCCAGAATAGCCACTATGGCCACCACCAGGATGACGATTTGGGCCGGTGCGTTCCAGCCAGCATCTTGTCTTAGTTTTTCCGCGCGATCCCGGAATGTTTCTTTCTTGGCGGGTTTGAGTCTTTTGTCGGCCTCATGAGTCTGCCGCCAAAGGTGCAATACGTTGGTTTGTTTTGTTGCCGTCCCAACGATACCTAAACGCTTTTGCACCGTCTTCAAACGCCGTGCGTACTGTACAACCCAAAGCACAACACAGACGCCCCAGACGGAAAATACTAATCCGAAGACTGCTGCCTTGAAAATAACGTTTATTAGACTTTCTGCGCTCACAACGATTCGCCTTTCGTAACAACTATTTCAAAGATTAGCTTCTTGCTTTGCCATATACGATATTGAGGTCACCTTGAGCATGTCAGCTCCAGAACTTATTGTTATGTTGTATCCCGGTTCCAGTTAAACTTCCTCCGCGACTTCCTCTGGAATTAGTTTGGTCTTGACGAGGATACGCCGCTGGAACATATCTGGTGACATTTCCACGCCGTGGGCTTTTAGTCTGGTCAACAGCCGTGGTCGGACCCCACAAACCTCAAACTGTCCGTAAGCATTGCCATCACTGTCAACACCAGTTTGATTGAACCGGAAGATGTCGTGGAGGCAAATCGTGTTACCTTCCATTCCTGCGATTTCCACGATTTGCACTATTTTTCGGCTACCGCCAATTAGCCGCCCGACATGAATCAAAACGTCCAGCGCGGAACTAATTTGTTCGCGAATTGCATGTACCGGATAATTAATCCCCGACATACACACCATGTTTTCAAGTCGCCGCAGAGCATCCCTGGGGTTGTTCGCGTGCACCGTGGTCATGGATCCTTCATGGCCCGTATTCATTGCCTGCAACATATCCAGGGTCTCTCCGCCGCGAACTTCGCCGATAATGATACGATCGGGACGCATGCGCAGACTGTTGCGGAGCAAGTCACGCTGAGTGACCTCTCCCTCGCCTTCAATATTTGGAGGCCTGGTCTCCAAACGCACGACGTGCTCGCGCTGCAATTGCAATTCTGCGGCGTCTTCTATCGTCACCAAACGCTCGCCGGAAGGGATCCATCGAGATAGAGCGTTAAGCAAAGTCGTTTTGCCTGTTCCAGTTCCCCCAGAGATTAAAACATTCATCTTACACTGCACACAAGCCTCTATGAAAAGGGCCATTTCGTCCGACAAAGCATCAACTTCGAGTAGGCGCTCCATGTCAAGCGGGTTTACACCAAACCTGCGAATACTCAAGGCAGGTCCATCCAGAGCCAAAGGCGGTATGATAGCATTGACTCGAGAGCCGTCCGGCAGACGCGCGTCGAGCATCGGTGTGCTTTCATCTATCCTGCGGCCCACATTGGTGCCGATCCGGCGGATAATTCGCAACAGGTGACGCGCGTCCAGGAAAGAGGCGTTGGTTTGCTCAAGCCTGCCTTCTCGTTCTATATAAATCTTATGCGGACCATTTACCAGTATGTCACTGACGAGCGGGTCGCGCAAAAACTCGTCCAAAGGCCCGAAACCAAAGACCTCATCCATTACTTCGCGAAGCAGCTTTTGCTTCTCGGGGCCTGAAAGGGGGTATTTTTCGTCTTTGAGCAGGGCGTCTACTCTATCGGCGCACTCCACATGCAGCTGCTCAATCGGGATACGTTGAGCTTCATTTAAGTCTAATACTTCCAGTAACCTTCGATGTATTCTTGCCTTGATCTGCAACATCGTATCCGCATCATTGTGGGGACTCTTTGATTCGAGGCATTGTTCGGCTTTCCTAATCATTTTCATTACCCTCATTTGTTCTGTCACCGTTTGCTCTGCAGGCGTGTATTTTGTCTGCCAGATTTCGAAAATCGCGCCGCAACCCTGACCTTCGGGCTACTTCAGCCAAAGGACGGCCTTGACTAACGCTCTTCATTGCCTTGGACCAATCGCTGCGAATCCGATGTAAGGAATTAGTACCTATTACACGTCTGCTGTCTTGCAGTCGGACGAGTGGACCTCGCCTCTTAACCCGATTTGCCAAGGGTAGTATCCTCTCATGTGCAATCCCACTTTCGCCTAAGAACGATATCATGGATCGTGCAGTTTTGAGATCTCTGACTGTAAGTTGAAACACAACCAATACAAGTTTACTTACGGCCGCCAGACTTGCTGCAATTCTTTCAGGTACGCGAGGAGCGTCAACTACGGTATACCTGTGGACCTCTCTACAAACTTCCAGTGCTTCAATTAGATTTTCGTAGCAGAGCGACTGTGACCAACCGTATTCAATACTAGCGGGGCTAAGCAGCACATGAAAATCTTCCGAGTAGCTCATGGCACTGGATTCTATTAAGTGTTTGTCAATCGGTGGCCTGTGATTCAGGACGTGGGCAATGCCGTACCGCCCCGTTACTCCCAGGTAGGTGGACACTGCCCCGTAACAGTTGTCCAAGTCTACTACCATTACATGTTCAGACAGCGCCAGTCGCAGCTCGTTGGCAAGGTTAACCGCTACCGTGGTGGCACCGCAACCACCGCTGCAAGAAAACACCGATATTACCTCACCCGACACAGCCCTGGTTTTCACCGCAGAACAGACTAATCTTTCCAAGACCCCGTAAAGCTCAGCTGCTATGGATTGCTTGCGCAGGAAATGTCTCGCTCCCACTTGCATGGCTTCCAAAACCAAATTCTCATTGAACTGGCTGGAAACCACCACGAAACGCACCTGAGGGTGTGCTGTTATGACCTTGCTTAGCTCATACAGAGCACGGACAGGCTCCGGATCGATATCCACCACGACAGCCTGTGCATCTGTCGCAGCTCCATTCGATAGGTAAGCTCTAAGCTCTACAATGTCTGCACAGACATGAGCCAAAGCAACCAATGGATTCGATTCAAGAACCGATCGCACCATACTTGCTGTCCGATCCTCTCTTGTCATCAACAACACGTCTCGTGATCCCATGCACGAACCTCCCTGTAACTCTGTAGTCTTTGAATATGAGACACGAGTTCAGTCGTTCCTCAAGCCTCGGATTCATCATCCTTAATTACCATTCTTCAATTGTCTTGTGAGCTGGTTATATCCACATCTTTGGCAACGGGGACGTTTGGGACGTTTTCAGCCTGACTCAAAGGAGCCGGTTTGTCGTAGGAGTCCCAAGCCCCTGGTCCCAAAAGACCATTAAGGCCGATTCTCTTGAACCACTGGGCGCTCGTCGGGTCGATCTTTGCCGGCTCCTTACCTTCGATGCGACCCTCGAGATACAACTCCCAATCGTTGGGCGGTGTGTGCAAGCATCCAGGAGTGGGCGGCGTTGTCGCCAGCGACATTGGCTCAACCAGTGAAGCTGTTATCAGGATCACCAATTCGGTTTCGTTTTCTGTGTAGCGTACAGAACGAAATAGTGGGCCAAGTATCGGTATATCACCGAGCCCTGGAACGCGGGATGTTACTGCTCCGGTTGAATGTTGGAGCAACCCGGCCATGGCAAATGTCTGCCCGCTTTTCAGTTCAAGGGTGGTCTCTGCTTTGCGTGTCACTAATGCCGGTACCTCGAAGCCCTGATGGGTAACTGCACCGGCACCGGTCGTCAGCTCACTGACCTCCTGAGACGCATGCAATCGAATGCCGCCGTCACCAAGAACAACCGGGCAAAATGATAGCCGAACGCCATACTCCTTGTACTCGATGGTAATGGCGTTCCCCCCCCCCCCTCCCGCGCCGGTACCTTGTACCACCGGAATCGGGAATTCTCCTCCCGCCAGAAAATCGGCCTGTTCGCCGCTCAGTGCTACAAGCGTTGGATTAGCCAGCAGTCTCAAATACTGATTTTCGGCAAGAGCCTGAAGAAACACCTCAAAATCAGCCCTCGGGATACCGCCAAAAATCGTTACGAGCGGGCCGACGGTCACATCCTTGGTAAAAACAAAATCCGTCGTGTCTCCCGCAACCGTGCCTGCCGGAACTCCGATGTCAATCGACGGGACGATAGCGCCCCCGCGAAAAGAACCGGTACGTGCACCAACAAAATAATCATCGTCAGTATGGAAGGCATTTATACCCAGCGCTCGCATTGCCATACGGCTGACTTCGGCAACACGAACTTGTAACTGAACCTGCTGCACGCCGGCAACACTTGTCATATCCACGTACGTGAGTCCGACCTTGTCCAGGTAACGATGGAGCTGCGATGCCTGGTCAGAGCTCCTGAGCAGTCCTTTTACAATCAGGACCTCATCGGACTGACTAACTTGCAGCGAAGCCAGAGGGAATAGTCCATTGAGTTTTTCCTCCATGTCGCCCGTATCCATACTGACCAGAACCGTCTGCTGCCATATTTGCTTCTCATCCTCACTCCAAAGAATCAGATCGGTAGCACCAACCTTGATGCCTTGCAGCAGCACCTGGTCGGGTGTCAAGACCTGTACATCGGCGATTTTCGGATCTGTAACAGCCACACGGACTGCAGGCCATGGGGGCTTTACAACGGTAGATCTACCCACAATGACTGTTATTTGCTCAGTTTCGGGGTTAAGCTCGTTAGGAATTGCCTCAGAATTGTATACCCATAGAAAATCGATGGCAAATATAACAGCAAAGAGCCATACTATGTGAATACCCGAAATCTCAACCTTTCTTTCTATAGACTCCATTCATCGTTCCTCCCTATTCGGACGCCAATAGCCTTGAAAGCGTGGTCACCACCGCCGCTCGACTCGATTCTCGCGGATCTACAACTTTGCATCTGCGGCGACGGCAGCCCCGCTTTCGGGCATATCGAGCTCCTGCTCCTTTACTTCGCGTCCACGAATTACTGTCACCAACCATAACGACTGCTTCTTGGGCAAATCTTGATAATATTCTGTGCCGCCCAAGATAGCTTGCTGGACCCACTTCTGGGTGCTTTGCCCTTCAGCCTGTACCGTCAAATCGTTAGTGTCGGACGGTTGTCCTTTCAGGCGTTCGCCTTCGTTGCGAGCATCTAAAGCAGCCGGATCAAGCATGGAGCCCAACGTTGCCAGTCTGCCTTGACTCAGCACGGTTGTGTCAGTAGCAACCCGGTTCTTGTCCAGTGGATTGCGCATAGCCAGTGATACGTCGCCGAACTGCCTGGCCAACTGCAAGGCCTCCGCCTGCTTTGGATCCACCATCAGGGTGACCGTCAGACCTCTAATATTCCTGGTGCGTTCGTTCTCGCCCGGAGCTTTCTCAGTGGCATCCTTTGAAACGACGGAAGTACCTTCTACTGCGAGCACCTGAATCCCGCGAAGAAGCGTCGTCGAGATCGCTTGTCCTCGTTCGGAAGATGCCAACTTGAATGACGCCAACACATCCACAACACAGCCCGGGTACAACAATCCACCGGTATCATAGTTGTTTGAAAGTGTAACTGAGACCGCGCGCATACCCTCAGGAAGGGCTGCGGCCAATTGGGCTCCAGTTCCATCCGACACAAAACAGGACCCCGTCAGGACCTGACCTTCGACCACTGGCACAGCAAGGACCCTGCCTATGGCTTGCACAGGACTGGAAAGATATCCTTCAGGCAGCTCGTTCGTCGAAGCCATACCTTTGGTGATATACGAGGAAGTAAGCACTGATGCTGCAGGCAAAGATTGTGTGGTAAGCACGACCTCCATTTCCGAAGGTGCATTTGCTCGAGCCGGTCTCGGACGCAAACCAGCAACCAGAATGGCAGCAGAGCCTGCCGCCAACACGCCTAGTATTACCAATATAGCAACCGCCAGTTTCATTTTCTACTGCTCCTTTTTAGATTGTTTCTTGGACAATTCGATTAACAAATCAACTCTACTAAGCGCCCTCCTTGGCCATTGTAACGGCACCTCTAAGGGATGTAGGTGTCGGCAGGAACAAAGGTGCATTAATTAGGACTATGTTTGCGCACTGCACCTCTATTTGGATTGCAATAGCAGGCCGTCCATCCGGAATGCTGACCGGCGAGATTGTAACGTTATAGTCCGGCAGCCCCGCTGCGTTCATCAGGCTGTCGATGGCAGCCAGGACTTCCGGTTCGGTTGCGTCCAGCCGCACTGCAATCCGAGCCGCTTGTCGCGCGGCGTTTGTTATCTGCTGTGCTTTGAGGAACAACCAGCCGTATTCAATAATCCCAAGCGTAAGCAGCAAGAGTAGCGGAAACACTATAGCTGCTTCCACAATTGCTGTGCCGGAGTAACGAGACCTTTTTTGTTTCTGTATTTCTACCATAATAGAACAACCGCTCCACCAGTACATACGCCCGCAAAAATCGCAACGCCATAGGGGACCTTCAATCGAGCTGCCTTGTCAGCCGGTTTCTGGCCGGCCGTATCTGGCATACAACTATAGCCTCTATGGCCGGTGCGGATCATCATAATCAAACCGTATACAGCCACAAGTATACTACTGAGAACATCTCTCAAACGTCTTTGCGCGATGGCCGTAGCTACGGCTAACACAATCCCGGCTACGGCTACGCAAAATAGGACCACTATACCTTGTTTCAGACCCAACCATGCGCCGATCGCTCCCATAAGTTTGGCATCACCCGCTCCCCCATCAGAGAACACAAACACAACCAGATATGGCAGCGCCAACAGCACACATGCCATCACTGCATCTGCAAGTCCCGGCAGGCCGCCCATCCAAGTCGCCCAGACTAATCCTGCGACCAGAAGCGGAGCGGTGATAGCGTTCGGTATTCGCCTTGTCCGCCAGTCGAAAAGCCCCGCCACCAGTGAGGCGCCCACGAGGGCGCCCCACTGGTATGGTTGCAAATTCTGGGTCGTAATGATAATTGACACTGTTACCAAGCCTTCTCAAATCTGCGCCAACATTCTCAAATCTGCGCCAACATTACGGCATGCCGAGTTTGCTCTGCAAAGCCGCGACGTTAGCGTTACTACGGTCCTGCTGTTACCGCGTCTGCAAGCCCCTGGAACGAGTTCTGTACCCAGGTGCCGATAGTCCCCATCAGAGCTATTGCCCCGACGGCGATGATCCCAAGGATGATAGCCCATTCGACCGTCTCGGTCCCTCGCTCATCCTTCCACAATTTTCTTAGCGTTTTCATTTGGTTTCCTTTCCTTAGAATACTGTTACTAATCCTTATCTAAGCGAAGCTAACGGCACTTCGCACAATCCTGCCGGCACTGGCAAACAGCCGGCAACAACATAACGCTGCCCTGTTTGTACTTGAGCGGATTACCCGAAGATGCCTCGGCATTGCGCAATACCGCTCTCCGAAATCGAGTCTACTGCTTGGCCAAGCTATTCTTTGAACGCTGCGCGGGCAGCAACCAACTGCACTTGTTCACGGGGGGTCTACTTACGGCACTCCGCATTTGGGGTTTCTTTTCATCGGTGCGCTTATCAGCGACGCGCAACACAGCCTCCAGCCGTACCCTCACTCCCTTTTTTTCAGAAAGACTTCTCACCGGTTGCTACCAAGTCCGTATCCGATCAAGCCGCCAGATCGCTTAGCCATCCACAGAACAGAAGACCCAGGCGCGTTCAGGCCAAGCTTACGAATAGGGGAATCATCCTTCCTCTCGGTGAGATGCCCTCCTCCTAACCATCCATGCCAAACCTCCAATCCTTAATATGTGTAAATCCGGCGGAAAGCTACCGTGCTTTCCACCTGTCACTTCCAATCTTGAGTGCTTAGTATACACTTGGTGACGCGGCTGTCAACACAATTTTCGGAATTTTGTAATTTTTTTTCTTGGCCGTCGTTTTCCTGCGAATACCCGTCATTTATTGTCTCGCATAGCTGAAGTTTCCACACGCTGTCGTCGCTATACAACGTCCAGCTTCCTTAGTCCGGAAGTATAAGTCTTGTCTTTTCAAGAGGTCACGAAGCTACACATTTTAGCTACTCTCACGTTTACACCTTTCTTGGCCGCTGCCACAATGAGACACACAGAAGGAGCCGGAAAAGTGGATCAAGCCCAGTTCCCGGCGAGGCAGTTTCCCTGCCAGAAGAACCTCGAATATGGTCTGTTGCCTGCTGGTACGAATAATAGTGGCGGGGAACGTAGCCTAATTCGCGATTGGCAAAGCCATGTCATCAAAGCACCTGCCGAGCCCAACTGCGTGCTGAGCGGCCTGAGATAATGAAACCCTTCCCAAAAAAATTTGGAGGGTTATAGAAGAAAAAACTTGACTTTTCTTTCTGTCTGTGTATAGTACACTTAGGATGTGCCGCACCAGCGGCTTCTGTTTGGTGTGAGTGTGATTTGTTTTATTCGCAGGGAGGTGATGATGGATAGAATCGATACAACACGTCCGGATCAGAGGGAACAAGATTACGCCAGAACCTTTTTTAGGAGTACGCGCCGCAAGTTCGGCTCGGCAAGAACCTGCCGCGCAAACGCCTTGCCCACGAGAGACATTCGGCGACAGGGAATCGCGCTCATCTGGGTCGCGATCTTTCTGTTGGTGCTTATCCTGCTTGCCGGACTGAGTCTTGACACGGCAAAGGTGGTCTTTGTAGCGCACCAGCTGCACAACGCCGCCGACGCTGCCGCACTTGCCGGTGCTCAAATAGTAAAGGTCGACCAGAGTCTTGCACGCCAGCAATCTATCGCGATAGCAGGTCTAAATTATGCCGACCGGCTGCCCGTTTTTCTCAGAGATAATCAAATAAACGACCCCAACCTTGATGTTGTCATTGGCCGGTACTACAGACAAACCGGTGTATTTGCCCCTACGACTGACGCTCCTAATGCTGTAAAGGTCGTCGCCAGACGCACTGCAGAGCTGCCGGATGGGCCCGTGCCCTTGAATTTTGGACCGATTGCGGATGTCGATAACGCCAATGTCGCGAGATACGCCATCGCTATATCAAGTGGGACAACGGGAGCCGGTTTGATTTGCCTTGCTCCAGAAGGCACGGGACTCGAGATTACCGGGAACGTCACTATTGATGTGAACAACGGTGACGTTCAAGTCAATTCCGAAACCGCGTTGGCTGTAGACGTTCACGGTACCAGCTGCGAACTGCTTGCTGATGAGATGAACGTGTGTGGTGAAGCTGACCCCCAGTTTGACTGGACCACGGTTCCTTTCCCTGTAAATCAAGGCCCCGGCGTGGAGCCGATACCTGATCCACTTTGTCCGCCGGACGGTCTGTGTCTGCCCCCACCCACTTGGGACGCCACAAATGACCTATCCGGCGGCGAGACAGTTACGATCCCGGAAGGCACGTACGAATTCGAGCCCGGATATTATTCAGGCGGTTTTGACATTAGCGGCGGCACAATAACCTTGAAACCCGGGATATACGTGCTCGGCGGCGGCCCAAAAGGAAAAGGAGGGCTGGTGGTTTCAGGCAACGCCAACTTCTGTGCCAAAGGAGTTATGTTTTACATCACAGATAACGGTCAAGTAGATCTGACCGGTACCGGCGATCTGCGGATAACGCCTCCTGAGAAGCCACAAGAGGATGGACCTGCTCCGGACTTCTGCGACCCAAACTATGCGTATCCAGCGGGCATGGACTGGACCTACGAAGGGTTGAGCATTTTTCAGGACCGGCAGAACACTAACGAAGCACGGATTATTGGCACAAGTAACCTTGATTTGAATGGTACACTGTACTTTCCAAGTAATCACGTGGAGCTTGGCGGTACGGGCTTTCAGGCCGGCAACCAGCTCATAGCATGGACGGTTGAAGTCCACGGTACCGGAGAAATAAACATCAACTATGACGGAAGAAACCCTGCCGTTGGCTATATGTCGTATCTCGTAGAGTAGGTTTGCGCGAGCCGGCCTGTCGTGCTTGGAGGGCCAAAAGGCAATCCGCAGACAATCGTCCGTATCTGCGGCGTTTGACGGTTTAGTTATGCCGGAGTTCGGTGTGCGATGCTCTTGCGTGAGCTTGGAGGCCTATCCAAGACAGCTCCGGGTATTGACGCGATTTAGTGAGGATGAATCTAATGGCAAAGAAGTACACATTGCTTAGGTCCCAAAAAAACAGAGTCTTTCAGATTCTTCGGGAGGAGGGTCTCGAACCTGCGGAGTTTAAATGGATCGAATGCGAGTTAGGCGGCACTCTCGTTGTCTCCAGATTGAACTATCGTGACGGAGCGTACTACTTTCAGTTTTCGTGGTATGAATTGAATTCTTGGTGCGTGGTGTCACCAGGCCGATACAGAGCAGTCGAATATGAACGTCCAAGGGATTGGCAGGAGCAGGAAACCTGTTTCAGAAATTGGGCCCGTCAGCTCAGAAGAGAGGCGGAAGCTCCTGACCTCTGGGGCGAAATGGAGAAATACAAGGTTGTTTTTTCGGCAGTTTTGCCCGAACAGTTAGTAAACGAGCCTGTGCCGGCATGTGAGGCGGAAAAAATCAGTGAGAGACTGTCTCTGTTAGCCGACAGGATAGCGCAACAGCTTAAATTGAAGTCTGAGGAAAGTGAGTTTGTTCATCGTAAACTCGATTACTTGGCAGAGGCTGCAAGACGCCAGAGAAGTGCCGACTGGGCATACGCTTCGTTGGGCGTATTTGTAGCGATAGCGGCAGGGTTAGCTATGTCGCGGCGCAGAGCCAAAACACTCTCCGAACTTGTGCAAAGTGAACTCAAAGGATTCGTCCATTTGACGGCTGCATGAAAGCGCCTCGGGTTACTGTCTTTTCTGTTTGGATAGTAGACCTGTGAAATACTCTGGCACGGATCTGCAAGACACACTCATTCAGATTTTACCTACGTGTGCGAAGCGGTTTTTCATTAATTCGGCATACCAAAGTCGCTCTACATATGCATATCGATAAAGACTCGAACAGCCCACTCTCAAGAAATGAATCATCGCCGCCTGTGAACACGACAACGTTTCAATGACAGCATTCTTATCAAACCGCGTCCGGACCCGCTCTCAATAAAGTACTCAATATTATAGCGTGGCAACGGTCATCCATATCGGGCTGATAGTGGAGAGCGACCAATGGTCTTGTTACGATTACTGACGGATGACCCGGCTTCACGTCACTGGTCCGTAGCGTGGCCCCAAACTTGGCGCCAGGGTCTTGCCATATTGGAGCAACGCCGTGCGCTGCTCTTGCGAGAGCGGTGCATATTTTCGGGCAAACTCCACGTTCTTTATAGAGTGTTCAACCGTATAGGGACCGACGACGGCGACGCCGACACCTTCGAGGTCGAGGGCATAGGCCAGAGCCTGTGAAAGGTAAGCAGGCTCAGTGACACAGCCTACGTGGCCGCGCCTGTGGTTGGGGAAGCCGCCCTTTATGCCAGCGTAGACCTTCATCGCCACACAACCGACATTGCGTTTTCGTGCCTCGGGCAGAACTTTGCTCTCGAAATCATAGATGTTCCGGTCGGCGTAATTCATCACGCACATGATCACATCGATCTGGTCGGTCTGAAGCATGCGGACGAAGTTGGGTGGTCGGTTGTGCCCGGAGATACCGATGAAGCGGGTCTTGCCGGTCTCCTTCTGCTTGAGCAAATACTCCAGCGCGCCGCCCGTGCCCAGAACCCGGTCAATGTCTTTGCTGCCGATGCTGTGGATGTGCACGAGGTCGAGGTGGTCGATCTTGAGCCGGCGCAGAGATTCGGTTAGAGAACGCTCGGCCTCTACAGCGGTATGCGTTGAGACCTTTGTCGCAACAAACAGCTTATCGCGCCGCTTTGGTATTAGGTGCCCCAGTATTTCCTCGGCGTTGCCGTATATCCTGGCCGTATCGATGTAGGTCACCCCACCGTCGATGGCCTGACCGAAGATACGAATGCCTTCCTGGATGCCGATGGGACCTTCACCGACCGGTGCCGTGCCAAGACCAAGGATTGAGACCTTCTCCTTCGTCCGCCCGAGCACTCGTTTCGGCAGCGCGTCGACGGGTTCTGCTGCATTTGGTTTGCCTTTGGATTCGGCTGCGAAGTTTGGGCCTACAATGGCGGCCGTTGTACCGGCAACGACGCTTCCAAGAAACTTGCGACGTGTGATTTCTTTACGCGTTTCCATAATCGTTCTTCCTCAATAGCATTGTCATTGCCGGCGCATTATATTACACCGAAAACACTCACTCAAGGAAAATGGAATTGAAAGCGGCTCAGTCTTCGTACTCTTTGGCGTGATGCTCACACAGCCAGAGATAGTGTCCCTCCGGCGTCAATATCTTCTTCAATCCGCCCCAATTCTGGGCCGGCGAAGTGAAGCTTTCTCCGGCCATCTCTGGCCGCTTGCTCGATGGTCTGAAGTAATTGCTTTTCGTCCATCCGCGGCGCCTAACCTAAAGACTTCCAAGTTCCGCGCTTCCGCTAATCCACGCTGAGACAGGCCCATAAATTCTACCGCCGAAAAGAAGGCACATCAAGGCCGGTTCTCGATTTTCTTAAGACGCGGCTTTTCTATTATATTATCGAGTGCGGTGCGTTTTTCGGCGTCGGGCCAGCCGGGGCGAGGGTTAAGCAGCTTTTGGGGCGAATAATATAAATGACGCCCCTGGGCTGCGGAGGGAGAGGAAAAGTGAGATATTACCCAGGGGCTAACCACGTGGCTATGGTGATTTTAGCCTACCGTGGCGGCAGCGTCAAGAAGCAGACTGCTCAAACCTGGAGATTTTCTGCTAAATGCCCCGGTGATAAATGTTTGCAAGGCCCAAAATGAATATTGGGTGCTTCAGCAGGGCGGTTTGCAGGCGGTATATATGATACTGCGGTTTGTCGGGCAGGCACGGCGCAGGCCGGGAGGCTTACACTGGAATACGTTCAGCTTTTTTCGACTACAGCGTTCAGAGTTTTTTCCTGCTCGGTAATCGACTGAATGAGCTTAAGCTGTGTTTTGCAACGGTCGAGATTGTGCTGTGGGTAGGCGGTCTTGTAGTAAGTGTCGCCATTCAAGTAGTCGGTCAGAAAGCGGATGCTCTGCTCGAATGTGATCATCTTACCTGCAAAGACGATGTGCTCTTTCTCGGTAGCAGTCATGAAGTGCTCGGTCTGCTCAAGGAAGCCTCGCACAAGTGCCTCGAACAGGTCCAATCGTATCGTGACTTTTGACAGGTCGGTCTCATCCTCGGCGGCCCGGCAGGTGGCCGTCCGCACCATGTCGCCAAAATCATACAGAATAGAGCCGGGCATGACTGTATCGAGGTCAATAACGCAGAGGGCCTGGCCTGTTTTGTCGTCAAAGATAATGTTGTTGATCTTGGTATCGTTGTGGGTAACGCGGACGGGGATCCGTCCGCTATTAATGAGCTGCGGCAGCACATCGAGAATCCATGCATATTTTAGGATGAAGTTGATCTGCGGCCCGGCATTTTTGGCTCGATTGTGAAGGTCGCCCTCAAGCGCGTTTTGAAATGTCTGAAAGCGTTTCGGCCCATTGTGAAAGTCGACGATACTCTCATTCAACGGGGGTTCGGGCAAATCGGTCAACATGCTGAGGAATTGGCCGAACATCCGGGCTGCGGCATAGACGAGCTCGGTTGATTGAGGCGTGTCGAATGTCTTTCCATTTTCAATGAAGAGATACTGGCGCCAGTAATTGCCGTCGGGATGTCTGTAATAGCTATTTCCATCCCGAGCACGGATGACCGTCAGCACGCGGCGCGATATATCGGCGACACCTTGGGCCTGCAGTTTCTCGCGCAGGTGGACAGTAACACGGGTGATATTGTCCATAACTGCCGGCGGATCCTTAAACACGTCATTATTGATTCGTTGAAGGACCGCACGTACACTGACCCCGTTGTCGTCATGGGTTATAAGGTAGGTGTCGTTAATATGACCACTGCCCAAAAGCTGAGCATCGAAAAAGATGCCTCGCATCTGAAACTGTTTACATATCTGCTCAATGTTAGGATTCATTGGCCTTGAACAGCTCTTGGGGATAAGAGCCCTCGTCTATCAATTCACGAATGCATTTGCGTGCGACTAACATGTCTTTGCGGTAGGTAACGCCGAACCAGGAGTCCTTTGCCGGCAAGACCCTGACGCGAACGTGGCCATCCCGAACCAAATTGTCGACGGCGGTAGGTATATAGAACTCAGCGTTTGCATCATTGCCAAACTTGCTTAGAAAATCTCTGAAAAGCCTCTGCAGATGAGCGAAGACGGACGGCTTGAAACCCCAGAAGTTCATCGAGACAATCTCGTCGCCTGTCAGCATTATTGGTTTTGCTGTCTCGTCAAGGTATCTTGCCCCATCGCCTTGCTTTTCGATGTTAGCTCGCTCGACAACCGTCTCCAACATCATCTGTTCGTCGCACCGGCATATACCTCGAGATACCGGCCCAGATTCTGAGAGCGTGTTCCTGAGTATGTAGCCCACCATAGCGTATTCGTTTTCGCAGGCAGAAGCAGTTTCGCTGAGATAGCGTTTCATGGTCTTGAATGAGCTGGGGCCGTAGTAGTCATCGGCATTTATCACAGCGAAGGGCTCCTGGATTAACTCCCTTGCCGTCAGAATGGCATGGCCCGTACCCCAGGGTCTCTCGCGACCGACGGGTACGGCAAAGCCATCAAGACAGGAGTCCAGCTCCTGATAGGCGTAGGCAGTTGCCACGTGACGTTCGAGCTTAGTGCCGATTTTTTCCTTGAACGCGTGCTCAAAAAAACGCCTTATGACAAAGACAATTTTGTCAAAGCCTGCTGTCAGAGCGTCAAACATCGAGTAGTCGATTATGATTTCACCGTTTGGCCCGACGGGGTCAATCTGCTTCAGTCCGCCATATCGGTTTCCCATGCCCGCGGCTATGATAAGCAAAGTTGTTCTCACCGTGACTCCTTACAAGTAAAGCAAACTAACAGCTCTGTGCCGCCGGGAGTTTATCCAAGCGGCAGACAATAAGCCTATCGTACCTATATTCGGCAACATTTTTAACGTTATTCTGCCGGATTTTCCGACCTTCCTCTGGCCCGGCAGCGCGTGGGCTCTTCTACAGCAATTCGTCCGCCCTGTTCGCTTTCTGTGCAGGTGAGCTGGACAGCTATGAGAATAGGCCAAAATATCGAATATGGAGCCATAAATCCGGACTGTTAAGATGTAATGCATTTCTTTTTTAAGATTTTTCTTGAACGAAGGCGGCTAATTTAGTACAAATAGACTTATTGCGACTCATGAGTTTTAGTTTTCTGAGGCGCCAGAGTTCTAGGGTGTTTCATAATCAGGAGGAGTTATGTCGCCTGATCTAAGTCATTTTTTGGTCTTAGACCTTCCGAATAAGATACCTTGCGCTTCGGTCAGCGGGCCATCTGCGGCTCTTGATGCAAGCAGGAAAGGGGAAATCCCCAAATATCTTGTTGACCGCGATTAGAGTTGAATTGACGTGGAAGCAACATTTGTCATCGTCCGGAGACATGCGTTATGAGTGGTCAATTCCCCAACACTCGTTCAAGACAAGGAGGCATTCGGGCTCCGGGCCTAAACACAGCTACCGTTATTATGACTTTTTTGAAGGAGGAACATCATGTGTAGAGAATTGACTTGTTTGACTGGTCTTATTCTGGTGGTGGGTCTATCTGCGCCTGCAGGGCGTGCAGCCGAGGTCGCTCATTGGCGGCTGGATAACGACGCGACGGACTCGGTTGGCGGCATCCATGGAACGCTGATGAATGGAGCCGGTTTTACGACGGACGCAGTAGTGGGCAGTCACGCACTGGAGCTTGATGGAAGTGACGATTACGTTGACTTCGGCAATCCATCGACTCTCCCATCCGGTTTGTCTGACCGGACGATGTGCGGGTGGGCCAGAACTGACAGCGTCGCCGGAGGCTGGGCCTGGATTGCGTCATACGGTACCGGCGGGGCCGCCGCGGGTAACGCTATGTGCCTGGGCAGGAATGGCACTACGCTTTACGGTTCAGGTATGTATAGTGATATCCCTGTCCTCGGTTTCTGGTCACCCGGCGTCTGGCACCATATCTGCCTGACGTATGGTGGAGGCACCGCCAAACTGTATGCGGACGGTGTCGAAATGGTCTCAGTCGCCGCGACCTGGAATTTGGTGCTGAACAATTGTTACATTGGACGACAGTGTTATCACACGGGCGAGAACTGGGATGGAACGATCGATGATGTCCACATTTACAGCCGAGTACTGACTCCGGACCAGGTGCAGGACTTGTATAACGGCATACCTCCGGACTTCAGAAAGGCGTGGGACCCCGACCCGCCTGACGGCGCCTCAGCGGTGGTCCTGCCTATGCTTGACTGGCAGCCGGGGACTACCGCAAAGTTCCACGATGTGTACCTTGGGACTAATCCGACACTGGGCCCTGGAGAACTCATAGCCGCTAAGTGGATGCTCGACATGTATTGGTTCGGTGCCCCCGGTCCCGGTCTTGATCCTGGGACCACTTATTACTGGCGAATCGATGAGGTTGAGGCCGATGGTGTCACGACACATCCCGGCGATGTCTGGTACTTCACCGCTGCATCGTACATCGCCTCTGAGCCCAGCCCTGCGGATGGGGCCAAGTGGGTCGATATCGATGCCGACCTTAGCTGGACTCCGGGCGCCGGTGCCGTTACGCACGATGTGTACTTCGGAACTGTCGATCCGCCACCACTGGTAAAAGCAAAGCACCCGGATCCAACCTATGATCCCGGCACGCTCGCAAAAGACACGACTTACTACTGGCGGATCGATGAACGCAATGGTACTGTTTACACTGGCGACGTTTGGAGTTTCAAGACCCTACCCGATATACCCATCTCCGATCCCAATCTTGTAGCCTGGTGGAAGCTTGATGAGGGTCAGGGCACTACTGTGCTTGACTGGTCGGGCCATGAGCATAATGGCACGCTGCTTAACGGCCCGCAGTGGGTGGCCGGCTATGACGGCAGCGCCCTGGAGCTTGACGGAGCTGACGATTACGTTGATTTTGGCAATCCGCCAGATTTGCCGTCCGGCACATCTGCCCGCAGCATATGTGGGTGGGCAAGGACTGATACCGTTGCCAGCGGCTATCGATGGATTGCGGCTTATGGTTCGCCCATCGTGTCGCAGGCTTTCTTCATCGGTATGCTCGGGAGCGACCTTGTTGGCGGAGGTTACGGGCTGGATGATGTCGTGGCGCCCGGCTTTTGGCAGGTGGATGAATGGCACCACATTTGCCTGACGTATGACGGAGCCACGGCCAGGCTGTATACAGACGGTATCCAAGTGGGGTCCGCGGCAAAGAGTTGGAACCTGGTTTTGAGCCGTGTCCACATCGGACGGCAGGTTAATACCGCGGCTGAGTTCTGGGATGGCCTGGTCGATGACGTCCGCATCTACAAAAAGGCGCTGACACTGGCCGAGATTAAACAGGCTATGAGAGGTGATCCTACACTTGCCTGGAATCCAAACCCGGCCAATGGCTCAACACCGGATATCGAACACGCCGAGCCTGTTACCTAGTCACCGGGAGATAAGGCGGCGAAGCACGATGTGTACTTCGGCACTGATAGGGATGCTGTAGCCAATGCTGGTACGACTACGACAGGCATATATCGAGGCCGGCTCGATCCAAACAGCTATACCCCGTCAGAAGCTCTCGAATGGGGCCAGAGTTACTACTGGCGGATCGATGAATACAACACCGACATGACTATCAGCGAAGGCAGAGTCTGGGGCTTTACGGTAGCGGACTATCTTAGTGTAGAAGATTTTGAGTCCTACGATGACTTTGACAACAGGATATACCTGACGTGGATAGACGGCTACGGCTCACCTTCCCAGGGCATTCCCGGCAACGGCACCGGCTCGACCGTCGGCAACCTCAGGCCTCCCTATGCTGAGACGGTTATTGTTCACGAGGACCTGCAGGCGATGCCGATGGATTTCAACAACATTGATTTGCCCTACCGTTCAGAGGCGGTGCGGACGTTTGATACTCCGCAGGATTGGACCAGAAAAGATGTTAAGTCATTGATAATCTGGTACAGAGGTTTGCCGGCATCTTATGGCAGCTTCAGTTACGACCCGGTGACGGATGTATATACACTGACTGCCCGTAGCGGGGATATCTGGGGCGTCTCCGACCAGTTCCGCTACGTCTACAAGAAACTGTCGGGCGCCGGCGCTATCCAAGCGAAGGTAGTGGCGGTCACCGAAGGCGCAGCTGCGTGGACCAAGGTCGGCGTTATGATTCGCGAGGACCTCGATCCTAACTCCCGACATGCCTTCATGATGCTGACACCTCCTGGTCGCACAGCCCTTCAGCATCGCGCGGTTAAGGCTCAGCGGTCGGATATATCTTACAGTGACGAGGGCAAGATAACCTTCCCATTCTGGGTTAAGATTGAGCGCACAGCTAACACCTTCACAGGTTCCTATTCCGCTAATGGCAGTGCTTGGATCCAGCAGCCTAATGATGAGAACCTCGACCGTGATCCGGAAGGGATGAATCCAGCAACTATCACGATGAATCCGACTGTCTATATAGGCCTGGCGTTGTGCAGCAACAACACCGCCGCGACCGTAGAGGCTCAATTCTCAAACGTTACCACAACCGGCACGGTTACCGGCGTGTGGCAGTCGCGCGACATCGGCATAACCAGTAACGCCCCTGAGGGGCTGTATGTGGTTTTGGAAGATAGTGCCGCCCAGAGCAAGGCGGTCAAGCACCCTGATCCCGATGCAGTACTGTCAAGCACCTACCAGGAATGGAATATTGACCTTGCAGAGTTTGCACCCGTTAACCTCACGGCCGTCAAGAAGCTGTACATTGGTCTGGGCGACAGAGACCTTCCGACGCCCGGCGGCACCGGTTCGTTGTACGTTGACGACGTTAGACTCTATAGGCCCAGATGCATTCCTTCGCTCGCCAAGCCTGCAGGCAGTTTCAACGACGATTGCGTTGTTGACTACTTAGACCTTGATATCATGACCAACAACTGGCTGGCCGTCACTTACAATGTTACGCCGGACAGCAGTAACCTAAATGTTGGTCTGATCGGGCAGTACAGGTTGAACGGCAACCTTAACGACAGTGTGGGCGGCAATCACGGTAGCAAGATGGGCGTAGGCGCCGCTGTCTATACCACGGATTCTATGCAAGGCACGGATGCGATTGTGCTCGATGGTATAGATGATTACGTTGATTTCGGCAGTCCGTCAAGTTGGCCGTCCGGCTATTCTGCCCGCAGTATGAGCGCGTGGGCCAAGACCGATAGCGTTGCCGCTGGTTGGCGCTGGATTGCAGCGTACGGTACGGGCAGCACGAGTCAGGCTATGTTCGTTGGTATAAATGGGCCTAACCTCTACGGTGGAGGCTACGGCGATGATGTCTTTGAGGACGATTTCTGGGAGGTGGACGTCTGGCATCACATCTGCCTGACGTATGACGGAACGGCCGCCAGAATGTACGCGGATGGTAACCTGGTGGCCTCAGAAGCCAAAAGCTGGGACCTCGCCTTGGACCGGGCCCATATCGGACGCCAGGTTAATGACGCGGCTGAATACTGGGATGGCTTGGTCGATGACGTCCGCATTTACGACCGGGTTCTGTCGCAGGGCGAGGCTGCAAGCTTGGCTGGTAAGACCGCTCCGTTTACTCAGCCGTTGTACCTGCTGCTGACGCCGCCTGAGCCCAACATCAACCTGTATGATGATGACACGATTGACTTGAAGGATTATGCTCTACTTGCAGACACGTTCCTTGATGAGGAGCTGTGGCCGTAGAGCATTGACGCAAGGCTAAGTTGTTAGCCGATGCGTTTATACCAATCCGGGGCCTATACTGTTCAACTCGGTATAGGCCCCATAGCTTTTACGAGTAGCAGGGTCAACCAGCCAGCTCTATTGGGCGGCTTGGGTAGGCTGATGGTGGGCAATGACCGCCCAAGCGCACACAGACAAAGGATCTGCTTAGCGTTTTCACTTCTTCAGTATCTGCAAGCATTCAATCATGGCTCTGCCATTGTGGTAACCCGCTTTCCAGACATTACCTTTATCCCCTTGTGGCTTTCCTTCCACTGTAATGTCTGCGTGCCACTCGCCGTTCTCCCAGTCCACCATATTCTTCTCGATAAAGTCGTAAGTTTTTTCGAAGACCGAGAGGTATTTTGGGTCTCGCGTTAAGCGATGCATATACAAGGCACCGACAACTGCTTCAGCCTGCACCCACCAGACTTTGGTGCGCCTGTCAGCCGGCTGATTAAAACGACCACTGTCATAAAATCCGCCTCTGGCTTCATCGTACCCATACTTTAGCGAATAGTCGAACAGGGCTCGATACAGATCAAGGAATGGATAATTGGAGACTCCTGCAGCATCGCAGGCATCCATAAGCAACCAGACATTCTCAATGTCGTGACCATAGGAAACTCTCGCATAGTCTGCTTCAAGCCTTGGGGTCCAGTCACGCTCATACTTATCTGTGCAAGCCCCGATATCCTTTCGCACGACCGCATTGCTCTCGATGTTGATTAACTCCAACAAACGCTCGCGAGCCAGAGGCAGCTTACTGGCACGATAGAAGGTGGTCATGGCTTCCAGCAGATGAAGATGAGTGTTCATCAACTTGAAGCCGGATTCTACACCCATGTAAGATATCTCAGTAGCCGGCAGGGGTGTCCAGTCTTGGTCGAAAAACTCGATGTAACCACCGTAGGTTTTGTCGTGAGACTTGGCTTCCAACAAATTAAGGAACTGAATGGCAAAGTCTATAGCTTCTTGCTTTCCGCTGGCAAGATAGTATTCGGAAATAGCGTATAGTGCGAAGGCCTGGCCATAGAGATGCTTTCTTGGCTTCAGTTTTTCGCTGCCGCCTGCATCGACCTCCCAATAGAAGCCGCCATTCTTGGAATCCCACATCTTTTCTTTCAAGAATCGGTATCCCAAGTCAGCGGCATCAAGGTATTCTCTACCACGATGACCCGCTCTAGCCAATCGAGAGAAGAGCCACAATGTGCGGGCCTGGGTGACAATCATTTTAGTCCCAGGACCTTTCGACTCACCTTTCGGACCAAAGTTGATAATGTATCCCCCATTCTCATGGTCCAGACTTCTTGCATACCAAAAGGAGCTAATATTCTCATTGAGTATTTTTTCGAGTTTAGGGACGTAAGTACTCGCAAGGGTGGAGTTGTCCTTGACTGCATATAGCGCCGAAGAGATTGGAGACAGAACAACCAGAGACACGACAACTTGGCAGAATTGAACGTGTTTGAGCTTCGTACAAATCATTTTGTCATTCACCTCACAGTCTTTGCTACAGTTGTCAACGTTTAAGGTTCATAGCCGATACGGTGCGAACCGCTTTTGGCACGCCTGCGGCAATATCAGATTTCTCGCCGTAATTATACAGCATCTTCCCGGCGATTGCCTCTTCTTGATGTTCAGAAACGAGGTTATGCCTTCTGCTCTGCGGGGCCCACTTCGCGGGAGCAAAAGTGCGCAAGTAGTCCGAGCCTATGAGAGGCCCGGCGCAACAATCAGATAAGGCATCAAGAGGTCCTATAAGAGCCCTTGGCCCCTCCGCTTCGCAAAACGTCCGGCCAAGATAGCGCTTTGTCCGAAAATATCGCATCCAGAACAGATATTTGGCCCCTTTTTGATCAAGTGGGTCGCTCATAAAGAACTCATAACGGAAGGTGTGAAAACTGCCGAAATAAGAATCCAGAAGTACAGCGCACCACGCGTGAATTAGCAATAAGTCGTGCGGCATACGCCTGCGACAGCAAGGACAGAGAGCAAAGAACATGTGTATGCATTCAAAATCGGAGATATACGTATGAAAATGCCCGAACTGAAAGAAAAGGCCAAAGCTCTTGGTGTAGCACTTGGAAGAAAGAAAAAGGCGGAACTAATCCATACCGTCCAGGAAGCAGAAGGGTACACACCGTGTTTTGGAAGCTCCAACGGTCAGTGCCCACACAGTGATTGCTGCTTCATGGAGGATTGCGTCAAAATAAGTCTATGAACCCAATTCTCCAGGACGACCTGGGCTTTCATTACAAGCACCACGCCAGGCAACCAAGAGTGGCTTGTCAAGCTCCAGAGCCACTTTAGAACAACAAAGACTGAACGAATCTTACGGAAGTTTGGCCAGAGATTATGGGACGAGCGTCCATTGATGTAAGAACCGGCCGCAAGTCAATCTCGGAATCATATCGTCGAAGCAGCCCGCACGTTGAGGCGTTGTTGGATAGAAAACAACAAAATAGCCCAACATGATGACTCAATGATGGTTGGTCCATATCACCGTAAAGCGAAGACCGGATAACTCAGACGGGTTTTTGGTAATCACACGGCCAAGACGGTTTCATATCTTAACTTGCCTTGTTGGGCATCGAGGCTTGGTCACACAGCTATGCACACTCACATGAAGAATCTCAGAATGAATCGTGTTGAAATTGTACGACGTTTGGTGCTTAATTGGGTATATTAGGAAGTTTTCCTATGCCAGTCTGCGCTTTGGTAAAAGAGTACACATTTCATGGGGTATATAGGAGAAAACCAAGATGACCAAACGTATCGCTCTTATACTGACATGTCTTGTTCTGGTGGGACTACTTAGTCCTTCAGCGTATTCCCAGCCCCGCACGATATCGACGTCGGAACTGATTCGGGCGTTACCCAATTTGTGCAACTTCGATATGAACCGGCTCACCTCGGCCGATCCGACGGGAGGCAATAGGGACTGGCGAGAACTGCCGCCAGGCGAAACATTCCTGATTGCCAACATCAAAGGTCCGGGTTGCATAGTACACTTTCGCGACAACATCACATGCAACGAGCCGTATCATCTTCAAAAGCACGTGTTGCGGATGTTTTGGGACGGCGAGGAAACACCCAGCGTTGAAGTACCGTTGGGCGATTTCTTCGGCGTGGGGTTTGGCTTCACGGAAAAGTACTCCTCGGGATTGATGAATATAGACGACCGTAGGGGCAAGGGCAGCACTGATCCATCCGCCACCGGGGCGGCGAGAAACTGCTATATCGCTATGCCGTTCGCCAAGGCGGCTCGCATTACCATCACAAACGAGGGTAAGCAACTGAGCAAGCACTGGTACGAGCTCAACTACAGGAGTTATGAAAAGCCGTTGGAGCACGTGGGCTACTTCCATGCCCAATATCGTCAGGCCACACCGCCGGCAGAAGGGCCTTACCTGATCTTGAACGCGAAAGGCCGCGGGCATTTGATCGGATGTGTGCTGAGCGTGAAGAACAACAACGGCGGTTGGTGGGGAGAGGGCGATGAAATCCTTTACATTGACGGAAAGCACGCTATGCAAGGCACCGGTACCGAGGATTACTTCTGCGAGTCGTACGGACTGAGACCCGGCTGCTTTCCTTATTACGGGGTGACAATTTGCCAAGACCCGTTCGCGACGGCATACCGCTGGCACGTACCGGACCCTGTGCCGTTCAAAGAGTCGATGCGATTCCTAATTGAACATGGCAGAGGCAAGCCGCCGTTCAAAAGCTCTAATTACTATTACAGCGTCGCCTATTGGTACCAGAACGAGCCACACGCTTTGTTTCCAAGACTGCCAAGTGTCGCGGAACGGGTCAGCTGGGATGAGTCCGGAAGGGAGTGACTGAATCCTTCACAAGCCCGGCCCCAGGACCATGTAGTAACTACTGTACTCGTTGCAGCGGCGCGAGCTTATTAACCACCAGCTCGTGAAAAAGTGAAATCAATGTGGAGAAGGGCATAATGACAAAAGCTCCACATAGTAGCATTGTGCTGTTTGCTCTCGTGTTTGCCTCGGCCTCGAGGGTCCTTGCCGACCCGCTGGTCTCTGCAACATAGGCTGGACTTGGGCAATATATTCAGTTATTATAACTCTCGGAAAGCCATGGCGATTTTGCACGAGAGAGGTTGCTCCGCTTTTTACGGACAAAAGCGATAAAGAAATCTGAGGCTCGCACCTAAGAAGTCCTGAAGGGACTGCCGGCTCAAGGGAACTCAATGGGAATTTGGCTTTTTCAGGCAAGGTTTGGAGTAAGTGCCTCGAGGTCGTTCTTAGTATGTAAATATAAGTAGGGAGATCCCGTGTGAAGAGACGTGACCAGTTATAACAAACAAGCCGAGCAAGAACAGAAGGAGATAAAATATGGACATTGAGATTACGAGTTCAGCCTTTGAGGATGGTGGCCTAATTCCGGCCAAGTACACTTGTGATGGTGCCGATGTTTCTCCGCCCTTGCAGTGGGGTGTGGTCCCGGAAGGCACTAAGAGCATCGCTCTAATTTCTGATGACCCGGACGCACCCGTGGGTACGTGGGTTCATTGGGTCTTGTTCAATCTGCCTGCTGAGAGCAAAGAGCTAACAGAGAATATTCCTCCTGATGAGACCTTGCCCAACAGGGCCAGACAGGGAACGAGTGACTTTGGCAGGATTGGCTACGGTGGGCCTTGTCCGCCGAGCGGTACGCACCGATACTTCTTCAAGATTTATGCGCTCGACACACTTCTTGACTTGGCAGCAGGTGCCAAAAAGGCCGATCTGCTCAAGGCTATGGAAGGACATACACTCGCCCAGGGACAGCTAATCGGCAAGTACAAAAGACAATAAGCCGGCGGTTTGCTGTGCTATAGTGTATCGTGCTCCTGCTTGTAGCTATTGGGTGCCAAAAGCTCTGTGCTGTGTGGATTCGAAGCAACAGTGTCAAGCAGTGTTAAGGCCATCCAGACAAGTGTAAAAAAGCCGACTCAAAGGCGGAAAAACCTGACTATAGCACTGCCGCAGTGCATTTCCCTATGACCAGGGTCGCTGTGGGGCTATCCCTCCGCTTCTACAAATGCCAGCCAATTGTCAGTCATCAAGTCGAAGTCAAGAGAATTCACTGTGCCGTCGCCACCAGGTGGTGCGATGTCTGCGGAGGGTATTTTGGATGCCTGTTGCCATTGGGCTGCGAGAATAGCAAGGTCCACAGTATTGACTTGCCTGCCGCCGTTTATGTCGCCGCCGAGATGCGAAATGATAGCGAACCAACCATCTTGACCGCCTTTCAGACTGGGCTGAACTGCAGCTGTTGTATAGAGTTCAGACGTCGTATAACCCCCAAACACAACTTCGGCTAAGGTACCCATACAATACGCGAGCGGCGATAGCGTGAGTATTTTGAAACGTCAGGCGCGTGCAATAAAGCCGAGTTCGCAAGTCCGGGCTCATGGCCAAAAGCCACAAGGCGATACACATTTATTGTATGACTTTCTTGAGTACGATTCAAGACAGAAGAAGGATATGATTGTTGGTCATACAGAGCACGCTGCAAGGACAAACCACAAAATGATCACCAGCAAACAGAGTAATCTAAATATCATCGAAGCCTCTTTATCATACAGAATTATCCGCCCCATTTTGGCGACCATACCAACTTCGAAGCGAATGCGTACGAATGGCATATATGATGCCAAAGGATTAATAACTTCGTTTGAGTCACAGTTGTCGCAGTAGTACTGCAAGGGGTGACAGGGTTTAAGACAATTGAAGCAGAGCGGCTGAGCATCGTCCGGGATAGACTCATCGTTGAACTGCTCCGCTTCTTCGAAGTCTTCGGGCAATAGATTATTGTGGCTTTCGTTAATCATATCAGCAACCATCATGCCCGCTTCAATGTAAATCGGCCATAGTTATTACTCTTGCCGCACCGACATTTATGTAATTTTGGCCAAAGTGTTTTTCAAACAAGCTCTTGGCCTTTTCACCGGTGCAGTGGCCGGGTCCCACGTATCGCACACCCCAGTGCTTGAAAGCCGAAATGACCTTTTCTATCTTGCCTCTGGATGCCCATTCCAGATGAAAGCCGCCCATTAGTAAGACGATACGACCTCCTGCTAAATCCTTTGCTTTGCTCACGATGTTCAGGATGCCTGGATGGGCACAGCTGGTGACCAGCACCGCCCCAGCTTTTGTCCGGATGATCAAGGACTGTTCCTTAGTGAGTTTCCCAAGTTGGCCGGTCGAATAGACATCTTGACAAATCTTCAAAGGCTGGCTGACCTCAACTATTCTTGCTCCATGTCTTCGCACACTGTCTTTGAACTTGATTGGCAACGACATTGGCAAGTAGACTTCCGTCTTGGAGTTCTTCTCCAGAAAGCTGCTCAGTCCACCGGTATGGTCGTCGTGGATGTGAGAGATAACCACCGCATCTATATTGTTGGGATCTATTGCTATCCTTTCCATGTTATTGAGCAAAGAGCTATCTGGACCGGTGTCTAAGAGAATGTTTTTCGCGGCGCCGGTGATAACTGCGGAAAATCCCCAACCGGTCGACAATCCATCCACACACGAATTGTCGTCGTAAATAACTTTGATAGTAAGGTCATCGGCCCCGCTTGTCGAAATAGCCTCGGTCTCTTGGCTCATAATTGGCCTTTCCGTTTACACCTGGCAGTCAGGTGGACATCTTTTCGCAGGACCACAGCAACTGACAGTCACAGCAGAATGAAGGTAGTTGGTATTCTCCGTGTTCGCGTTAACCTTTTCGTCCGGCACAATTATTATAGCCGCTGAGATGCCAATAAAGCAAGTGGTTCAAGGAATTCCTTGGAATCACCATGTCCGCAGTGCTATAGTATGGCCTATGGAAAGACCGGGAGCTCGTGCGGGGCTGCAAGAATGCTTCGCAGTCAGTGGCAGCCAAACGGCGCGCTCTCGAAATCCGCTCCAGCCTGAGCGGAACGGCAAACCTAGGTCGGACGATGCAGGGCTGCAAAGTATCCCTTTCAATACTATTTGCTTTGTCTTTATCGGTCCCGCTCGAATCTGTTTGCGCCTTGACGTTCGACTACACTACTACTGCCCAGGCACTGGCGGAGGTAGGGTGGCACGATTATCATGGCTATTACTGGGACTTCGACTCCGACTTTGCCCAGGACATCAACAATCAATCCTATGCCTCAGCCTATTATGACAAAATCCAGTATATGGGCAATGTTGGCATTTCAGCTTTGGCAGCTGCCTCCGGCAAGGCCAACGAAGCGATTCTATCCACAAGAGTTGCCGGTATATAGGAGTTTGATGTCGAATGGGAGCTAATGGACTGTTTCTATCAGGATGCCAACAGCGCAGTAGAATGACGGCTTCAACTCATTGAATTTGGCGACGGTGGGCTGCGGCCTGCAAGTACATATACTGGTCTCTTAGCCTGCATGCCGGCAGAATATTTGCTCAGGGTGGGACTCCTGGCTACTTAGTAGCCCGTCTACATTGTGCTGACACGTTAGGCTTTCGGCTTGGCCGATCAGGGATGGTTCGTGAAGCTGATTGGGGATATTGTAGGTTGCTATTTTCTCCCAAGGGCCCAGACGACTACGAGCCTGGCGAAGCGGTACGCAGTCCGAATCCACCGGCTTTCACATCATAGATGAAGCTGCCTCTCAGGCGAGTCGTGATAAACACATACTCATTATGAACGGCAAAAATCGCCTCTACCTTGTTCCTCAGCCTGACCTGTGCTGCTCCTGACGATAACAGCGCGTTGCGCAGGTCTGTCCCAAGCTCCAGAATCTGCTCGTCGGAAAAGCCAGTTCGTCGCATCAATTGTACAATGTCGTCGGCGCTTAGGGCAATTACATCCTGGTTGCTTAAGGGCATGACCTGTAACTTCTGGGCTCCACCCGCGCCAGCAAGCCTACCTATACCGCTTGTGATCTTACCCACCTGCGCGCAACCAACCACACCCAAAGATAGAAATGGCAGCAACAACAAGAGAATAATCAAGCCACTATTCGTTGACTTGTGCCTAATTGACTTCACAGCGTTTGCCTCCTCCTAACTTTCTCATCTAATCGAACGCGATAGACTTTCGCGAAGACGCATCCTGAATGCCTCGTCACTCGCCGGTCCGATGGCAGGCTGCTCTGCGTCCTGACGCAGTAAGCTATCTCGAAGACTCATATCGAACTGCTCACCCAAGGGTCCGATTTGAGGCTGAACCGCGGGCGATGGCGCGAATTGGACGGTTTGCCCCGTCTCGGGCATCAAGTATGCGGTGACAAACACGGCGACCTCACGTGAGACCTTATCAGTGTCGTTACTCCGAAACAGCATTCCAAATAACGGGATGTCACTGAGGCCTGGGACCCTTCTCTCCTGGATACGTGTCTTGCTTTCCGTCAGACCGGCCAGCGCAACCGTTCCACCGTCCTTGACACGCACGGTGTTGTTGGCTGTCCGCCGCGTGACAAGAGGAAGGTCGCTTACTCTCGCGGATGGAATACTGTCGCTGAGCTCGACGGAGAGTTCAAGAGTGATATCGTTATTATCCCCGATGCGAGGTGTGATAGTCAGCACGGTGCCGGATTCGATCTTCTCAAGCTCAGCACGGCTGTACATGTACATGTATGTCGGCGCAGTCATCATGTAGTACTCTTCGCGCATGACCCTGATTTGGGCCCGCTTGCCGTCCTGGGCCAAGACCTGAGGGCTGGCCAGCACTTTGGCCTCCTCATTTTCAGCAAGGAGGTTCAGCGTCAATAGTAATGAATCGGTGAACGTTGCATCAGGCGTATAACCGATCTGAACGCCCCACGGCCACTGGCCATGGAATTGGCTCTCCGGCTCACCGCCCATACGATGATCGGAGCCGAAAACGCCGGCCCGGATGGTGGGCCAACCCCACTCGATACCGAGATTCAGCAGGTCACCTCGTTCCATCACGACAATGCGTGCATCCAGCATGACATGACGCGGGGGCCGGTCGATTTGTTTCAGGTCCGCGACAATACGATTCATCAAAGTGGTAGGGGCAGTAACGCAAATTGTGTTGGGGTCGGCCTTAATGTAATTCTGAAAAGCAGAGGACACAAGCGCAGCAGCTTCGTCGCCCCTGAGGTAGCTCATCCTCATGCAGCGCGTTTCGCTAACAGCCGGGAACGCTGCCTGTGTCGGGTCTGCTGAACAGACAAGGTAGTAGTACGGTGTCTTCTTCACAACATAGCCCGTACCGGCCAGGACCATATCGAGTGCCGTATCGAGTGAGACTTCTTCAAGTTGGGCGGTTACCAGACCGGTGACGCTCTCATCGGGAATAATAACAACGCCGGCATCAGTTGCGATGTCCTGCAGAGCCTGTCGCAGGTCGGTATCGAAGAACGTATTACTAATGGGTGTATAGACCAAGTAGGAATCCGGTATCTCCTTAAAAGCATACGGCGTACCTGTCAGGACGGTCTGTAGCGCCCTCTCAAGCGGGACTTCGACCAGTCGACAAGTCACCATACCCTTGACGGTATTATCAGCGTAGATCTTAATCCCTGCCTGTGATGCAATCTCTTGAAGTGCCTGACGCAGGTCAGTATTGAGGAAAACTGCACTAATAGGCGGTCCTTTCACTTCTCCGGGAGCCGTTGGAATATACGGCAGATTCGGTTCAGTTACAGGCGGTTTTTCTCCAGAAATCTGCCCTAAAAGATCTTTCACCCTCTTTTGCAGCTCAGCTATTTGCTGCTGCATTAGCTGTGTCTCTGTGTCAAATTGAGGCGGCCCAGGTCCAACGTCAGGTGTCGTTGGCACAGTAGGTGTCGTTGGCACAATACGTGTAGGTGTTGTCGGCACAGTAGGCGTCGTTGGTTGTCTTGGCGGAACCGGTACACCATCCTTTATATTTGTGGTGACATTGACATATTCTTTGCCGGGTGGGTCGAATACGTAGCCTGGTTTTGTCGGTGTAACTGTGCCGCTCCAGCCGTAAGGTACTGTGATACTATACTTGCCTTCAGCATCGGTTGTAGCAGAGGTTCCGTCACCGCTTGCCGAAATCAACACACCCTCGATGGCCGTCCCACCAATAACCACCGAACCGGAGATCGTAAACCTCATCAGTTCCGCAACGTACGCTTGATAGGTTTGATCCACTCTGACGGGATCGTACTTCTTGCTCGGCGGTTTGAACGTGTAACCGGTGCTCGTCGGCCTAACCGTACCCTTCCAGCCGTAGTTCACCAAGAGTTGATACTGGCCACCTGTGTCGGTTGTGGCGGAGCCTCCACCACCATCTGCTGACACCAGTACACCTTCGATGGGTCCTTTGTCCGAGCTTATCGTCCCTGAAATGCTTCGCTTCAAAACTGTGCCGACATAATTCTGATTGGGCTGAGCGCTGGCCACATCGGAATATGGCCGGTTTGGCGGATTAAAGGCGTAGCCTTCCTTGGTCGGTATAACTGTGCCCTTCCAGCCGTACGCAATGCTGGCGCTATAATTACCGCCACCGCTGGTAACAGGATCACCTGGCAAACCTTTCATCATCACGCCGTCCACGCCGACCGTACCAGAGATTGTAAAGGTAAGTAGCACGCCCGTGTAGTTCTGATTCAATTGGTCGGCCGTAACGGGATCATACCTTTTCTGAGCTGGCGTGAACGCGTAGCCCTCTTTTTGGGGCATAACCGTGCCTCCGAAGCCATAGTCGACGGTTACGCTGTATAAGCCGCCCTCACCGGTAACAGGATTACCGGGCAGGCCGTTCATGGTTACGCCTGCTACACCAGTTGAACCAGAAATCGTCAATTTAATTGGTGTCGCGCTGAAGCTTTGATTACCCAGATCACTCGTGACATTAGTGAAGCTCTTGTTGGGGGGGTCGAAGGTGTAACCCGGCTTGGATGGTGTAACCCTACCGGTCCAGTTGTACTCTACTTCAGCACTGTAGTGGCCGTTTGCATCCGCAACCGGATTGCCGGGGAGGCCATTCATAACTACGCCGCCAACACCAGCGGAACCGGAAATAGTCAATTTGATGAGTGCTGCGGCGTAATCTTGATTAGCCTGCACCATCACAAGGTCGGTGTATTGCCGGCTCGGCGGAACGAAGGTGTAACCTCTCTTTGTAGGTGTTACGGTGCCAGTCCATCCAAACTGCACGCGGGCACTGTAATTACCATTTGTGTCGGTAACAGGATTACCCGGCAGGCCATCCATCACAACCCCATCTGTACCGGCCGTACCAGAGATCAAGAACGTGATCCGCGCCGGAGTGTAGTCCTGACTCATCTGGTCGTTGATAACGTTGCCGTATTTTCTTTCAGGCGGTGTGAACATGTACCCTGGCTTCGTAGGCGTAGCCGTACCATTGAAGCCGTAGGGAACGGAGGCGCTATACGCGCCGTTCGCATCTGTGACGGGATTGCCAGGCAGGCCGTTGATCAATACCCCTTCCATGCCGGTTGTACCAGAAATGGTAAAGGTAATCGGCGTCGCAACGTAGTCCTGATTAGCCTGGTTACTTGTGACGTGAGTGTAGGGCCTACTATCAGGTTTGAATGTGTAACCTGGTTTTGTAGGCGTAACCTTGCCACTCCAGTCATAATCAACAGTAATACTGTAATAGCCGTTCGCATCAGTAACAGGATTGCCCGGCAGACCGTTCATTACAACGCCCCCCAAGCCAACCGAACCGGAGACGGTAAAGGTCAGCTTTCTCGCTGTGAAGGACTGGGCGCTGATGTGCGGGGTGCCCAACAGCAGGATGCAGAAGGCTATTACACCGCCCGATAAAACTCTATTAATATCTTTCCTTGCCATATATCAACGTCCCTTTCTGTAGCCATTTACCGGCTATCCTCCGTTTCATATACCTTGTATCGGCAATTCAACGGCTTTCTTTAGCAAAAATCTCCTCACCGGCAGACTACCATTTAACGCCTATCTTCTGCTCAAACTCCTCTGGTCTAATAACTTGAACAACCCTTTGCTCTTCCTCGACGGAAACCTGTATAGGTATTTGTGTGGTTATCTCCTGGCCAGGGGCATACTCTAACGTTGCCGCAAGCCGGTACATATCATCAGATAAATAAGAACAATTAAGCACTCCCGAGAAATCCCTGACTTCAAGCGGAAGCATCAAACCTGGATCGCCGCTGAGCAGTATCTTTACCATTGGCAGCCCAGCGCCCGATATGACTGCTGCTCTGCACCTGGGCTTGAAGTGGGTATTTCCCATATTGCTGAACCTGGCAACGATATGATACTTGGACGCCTCCATGGCGGCAAAGGTCAGCCTCTCAGGCTGTGCTTTAGGTGTAGCCTCGACTGTCTTGTTGGTGACACAGATGTGCGCCGTGGTCACACCAGCACCCTGACCATCAGCATACCTCGCATGCAGACCAAGAAGCGCATAATAGTTGGCATGTGTCGAAGTAGGATTCGGCATCCTTGCAACGATGCGAATGCTCTGCCGCCCGTGGCCACGAAGGGTGAATTGCTCGGGCGTTACTTCCACCCACTGCGCACAATTCAAATCCGAACCCTTCAGCATTCCTTCAATAGCAACACCCTCCAAGACTGGCGGTAATACCAGGTCAGTCGTGACACTGACGGCGTCTTCGGAAGAATTCAGCACTCTCAATACGGTCGTGCGTGTAGCCCCCGGCATGCTGTCTATGGAAACCACAGTCGGGTTCAAGACAAGCGGCGCATCCGCTGCCAACTTGGTAATGCTCGGGTCGCCAACAAAATCTAGCTCTTTTTCAAGCGGCTTTACGCGACGCCCGTCCACATAGAGCGCTCCTGTCAATTGGTATTTGCCGGGTGGCAGGGCTCGCTCAATGTCACTCTTCAACCTCAATTCCGCTCCGGGGATAATGTCAACCTCGCCGAATTCTGTCGTTGTGATCTCCCGCCAGTGTCCATCCTGGAAACTCCTAAGTCTTCCCAAGGCTTTCAGACGCGAATAGGTCGCCCCCCTATTTGCAATATTTATCGAGAGGAGCGTTGTCGCCGCGCCTTCTGCTACTTGGGGCCGGTGCTCCATCCCAAGGTCGCTCAGTTCGATTTGCTGCCGCAACGGTCGGCCCTGTATCTGAATCAAAACAGGAATCAAATATCGCAGGATTGTCACAAATCCCGTCTCGTCCGGCGAGAGCGCCAACATGGCGACGATTGCCGCAGTGTAGCACCCCCGCACACCGGCAGGCACCCTGAAGTTTACTGCTGCAGCGGCTGTTCCCCCCGGTGCGACTGTGACGTTGCTGCGGCTCAACCTCATCCATGTACTGCACGAACGCAGCTTTGAGGTGTCAAAGCCAGAGTTTGGCTCGACAATTCGCCATATGCCCTCCTCCGCTTGGGTCACATCGGCTATAATAAGACCAACTACCTTGGCCGCATTTGGATCGTTGTTTTGAAGATCGAGCCGCTGTTGAAAGTCCTGGCCCGGTCGGGGTGTCAACTCCATTCTCATCGGTATGATGGTAAACTGTGCAGATGCGGGTCCGGCCGACAAAAGAACAGATACCATGAGCCCGACAATCCAGACCAAACGGGCGTGAACCATGCTATTCCGTCTTCCCATTCTCATTCTTCTATTTCTCAACATCCTGTTCCCCCCTTAACACGTAACTTCTTCGCCGCCAACACACCGAAACACTCACTTCTCGCTGCTCGGATTCTTTCTTTTGACTTCGTGTATTCCTGGCTGATTTCCTTAATTCTGTGCCAATCTCAGGACTTTTTACCTTTTCGACAATTTGACGTCCTTACTTGTTCAAATTCTCATAAATTAGTACAAGGACAGCCAGCCGCCCATCTCGCCCGTCCGTCAAAAAGGTATCTTGTCTCATGCGCTTACCCTATTATAAGACTTTCACTAAATTACCACTTTTGTTAATGAAAGTCAATACTCAAATTAGCCAAATCGCCCATATTGACACTTTTATTTTCTATCCGCCTCGGGCGAAGCCTCATAACCGGACCCCAGCAAGGAATGATTAAATGGGAGTAGCCTCGGAGCGAAATTTAAGCTCTTGACTTGGTTAGAATTGTAAGTGCCTTCAATTAAACTATTTATGGCCTTCACCCCCCGGCCAAACGCAGAAAATTTCGAGTCACAAAACGATAGGGAGAGATGAATATCATCCATCTCTCCCTATTAACATCGTGAGTCGTCATCAGCCTTTAAAGGATTACGACTGCGTGTCAGGAATTTGACTTACTGCCGTTCCCTGTCAGGCGAATGACATCTTTGCATCCACCCTTACTTACGGCATCGGCTGCACCGTTACCACAACAACCGCAACCAGCGTGTCTTGGCAATACGGGATCAGCGAGATATCGATGCCGCCAGCATCGGTGATCCTTGCCCAGAGAGTCAACTCTTTCGGATCCGTGGACGGATGGACGCCACCGACTATCGGGTCCATGTCCATCTCAACCGGGTCACCCCACGGCGTGTCCGCATAGTCCCCATCCGGGTCAGTTATCCGGGTCTCATAGGTGCCGGGGACTGTGCCGTTGTCCTGGATGTCCGCCCTGAGCCACAGTGGGCAGTTGGTGACTACACGGATCCAGCAGCTTCCCTCGTACATGGTCAGGCTTTCCTGCTCGAGGTCGATCCTGCACTCGCACTCAACCTCAATAAACCGAACAGGATGCAAAACTACCACACACTCGCACACTGTGACCTCTATCGGGTCACCCCAGTCCACGAAACCATAAATGGGCTCGAGAGGCCATGGTTCGTGTGCTCGTGCCGTCACTGCAAGCAGGGCTACTGTTGCAATTCCAATCAGGATACTTCTCTTTACCATTTTTAATTTCCTTTCTTAAGCTTCGCCCCTTGAAGGCCGATATTGACCTACGGAGCTAACCCAATTCTATCTTTTGGCCAGGCACACACATGCCTACGCCACAACAACAGCGGGCCAAAACTTGCTTCACCGACTCCTGCGGATGTGCCCGCCTTACCGTTGCCTGAGTCGGGGCCCATTACATGTGCGATTTCCAATCTACAATTTTCATTCCTGATCCACGACCTGGAATGATCTGACCACCTGAAGACCGGGCCTGCTTCTTCAGGGAGCCCGCAGGCAAAAAGACACCTGCGAGCCGTCATCTTCTCATTACCATACCTCCTTTCTCCCCAATCCCTTGAAGGGGATTTTTGCATGTCACCTATCCATAGGTCTATGGCACATACACACATATAATTGACTTATTAGCGCCACTTAACACGGTAAAGCGGCTGCGGAATCCACCTTTCTCATTTCTCTTTAATTAATTAGAATCCTGCCATTATCGTAAGTACAAGGGTTCCTGTGTACGCCCCTGCCGGGTACTGCCACACACTTCCTACAGTAACCTCAAGGTCGATTGGAACATCGACACCACCGGCTGGCGTCGGCTCCACCGAACTCACTATGGGCACTCCATGCCCAGTTATGGGGACACTTACACCATTTATCCGCACGGATGTATCCTCAGCGGGTATTGTGCCCCCGCCGCCCCGGCGTATGAACGGCGTAAAAGATGCCTCCACACGATGCGGGCAGTTGGCGACAATATGTGCCGTCAGTCTGCCTGCCAGACTGTTGATACCAGGGTTCGAAACCTCTCCGAGGTCAAGTTCACCCGACGCAATGGACATGGTAACGAATGGCTCGACAGGATAGCCTTCGACGAACTGCCCGAAGGGATTACTCGCCCCGGCACTTCCAGCCAAGCAAAACCATACAGCTGCCATCGCACAAGTTAGTACTGATCTTTTCATTTCTTTGTCCCCCCAAAAACCATTTCTTTAACAACCTCTCTTAGATACTCCTTTGTTCTCAACTGCGCACAATTGCCTTCCTTGTGTTCTCAATCCGTTGAGTTCAGGCTAGTCCGTTGCGGTCTGGCGCTGCAGGCTCCTCCGTCCGCGCCGACTAGTAATCGCCACTCAGCCTTTCCTTGGCACGTAGCTGAGTTTCTGCCGTAGGCTCAAAAGTGCGGGATAGTACGGAAAGAACGCTTAACATCTTTCTATCTCTCCTCACCTTCACTCTCCCCACTAAGAGCCCAATATGTAAAGATCACCAAGCACAAGCGAAACACAGTCCGTTATTCAGACCGGCATATGCACGTGTGCTTTACTATTTGACCAAACTTACCAGGTTTCTCACGCCTTGTCAAGTCTAAATTCCAAAATTAAGCTTCTTAGGCATTACTGATGTTTGCTATTTTACCTGTTTCTTCAAGTAATGTCAATACCCAAAACCCAAAATTTAGCTTTTTTTCGCCTTTTCGCCAGTTTTTGTATATTACCTATTTCTTTGCCGAAAGTCAATAAAGAAATTCCAGGACCTGTTTTTTAGCCTTTTTCTTGTTTTTGCCTTGTTTTTAGGGTCATATTTTTGCGTCGTACGAACGCGCAGATAAGAAGGTTTCCCAGTTCTCAGACCACACTCTTTGCGGAAGTTCTCCGGCACTGATTTTATCAAGCCACGCTGCGCTGTAGACTTCAGGCAAAGATAATTCTACCTAAAGTCCTTTATTACAAGGGGATACAATACGTATCCTACAGGTCAAATTACGGTTTGGCAGCTCAGAGGACCGCTGTGATCCCCACCAGGTACGGTTATTTACACGCATTTTCTACCTGCTGTGAGTACATGGCGCAAATAATTCGGGTGTTTTCTTTTCGTCCGCAGGTCTATCAGGCCAGAGAGAGTGGTGTGCTCCGAAGGCGAGATCTGCTTCTGCTGTTTACCACGTTGATCATTCTGCGGATGTTGAGTGATGAAAGCTGATTTGTGTACAGCCGGTAAGACGGATAGACAGCCTGAAGGTTCGTTAGCATGTGCCAAGGGCTATGCGCGAGGTCGGACCCGAGCGATTGCAGAGTCTGGCGTGCCGCTATGCCGCTCGTCATGGGGGCTTGCATTGGAAGGTCAACCGGTTGTTCCAGCATATTTAGAGGACATTGGGCCGAGTTAATTGCGAGGATGGTGATACAACAAACAACACACCTGAGGGGACTATTGGCTTGAATTATGAGACCCAAGGTAGAATGACGCGAAGGTAAGGTATAGAAGAGCACAGAGAAGATTCTTGGGCCATTTCTACCTATCTGAGCTTCTCCGGAGGCACCGATAGCGTATGTGACCTGCCAAGAATTGTCTGCAAGCTGATATACAGAGGCCGCACCGCAAAAAATTCTCCGACAGTCTTTTGGAACAGTAATCTTCTAACGGCTTTCTTGCGTGTGAATGTGCCTTATCTTACAATACGCAGTGAAGAAAATGACAAATTGTATACATGCCAGAACTGTGAGCACGCCGGTGAATATGCTATTGTGCGTTCTTGGCGCTGTGCTATTTTTGTTGCCACAGGGATATTTGACGGCGCAAGGGATACAGGGAAGGAATACGGATTTTCCAAAATTCAAGACGCATCTCGTAGACAAATTACGGAATGGTTACAAGATTGGTGCTTTTGATATAGACCAGGACGGCAAAGTCGATATCATCGGCTTGGCAACAAGGCCTCCGAGCCTTGTCTGGTATAAGAATCCCAGTTGGGAAAAGCACGCTTTAGCTTCACAAGCGAAAGAATACATTGATCTGGCTCCGTATGATATCGATGAAGATGGACGAACTGACATAGCCGTTGCGCATGAATTCGGTATGGCCAGAACGAGTTCAGGTGGCCTTTTACATTGGCTAAAGTGCCCACCGGATCCCACCGAGGAGTGGCCGATGTACGCTATCGGTGCGGAGCCGACTTCACACCGAGTTCAATGGGCAGATGTGGATGGCGACGGTCGTAAGGAATTAGTCAATGCACCCATTATGGGCCGGAATGCGAAAGGGCCGCTGTGGGATGTCGGCGTGAAGCTGGCTTGGTACGAAATCCCCGAGCCACCCACCACAGAAGACTGGAAGCCACACATTATTGACGATCAACTGACCGTGGTTCACGGAATTGCCATCGTCAATTGGGATGATGACCGCTATGACGATATTCTCGTGGCCAGCTTCGAGGGTATTCATCTCTATCAACCGCAAAGGCAAAAAAATAAAATCTCGTGGAGAAAGACAAAATTAGGGTCTGGAGAGCAGATCGTTCCAGAGAAACGCGGTTCCAGCGAGATTTCTCTTGGTAGGCTGCGGTCTTTAAACAGACGCTTCCTCGCCACCATCGAACCCTGGCACGGTAATAATGTTGTAGTCTATACGCCAGATTCTGGGTCCAATAAACCATGGTGGCGGTGTACCATTGATACGACCTTTAACGAAGGACACGCTCTGACTTGTGCCGATCTTGATGGGGACGGCGATGACGAGATCATTGCCGGATATCGCGGCAAAGGATACAGTCTTTTCATATACAGGTGTGTGGATTCGCTTGGGAAGAAATGGGAACGTATTGGGCTTGATGAAGGGGACATGGCAGCGTCCGGTCTTCAAATCGCTGATGTTAATAACGACGGCACGCTGGACGTAATCTGCGTTGGCACGGCCACTTCAAATATCAAGTGGTACGAGAATTTGGGGCTGGTTCAGCGAGGCAAAAATTGAGCGACTGCAGTTGGTCCCAAAAAGGACACGTGCGAAGAGGTAAACCAATAGGTGATACGTTAGATTCTCAGTTGAAGGCGGAGACAAATCTATGATATCAGGAATGATTCTTCTTGATGTGATTCTGCTGGCTGCGGTTCCCGGTGGTGGCCGATCCATACAATGGACCAAAGCTGAGAACTCGACTGACTTTTGGCCCAGCGTGGAATACAGACAGAACACAAGGACGGTACCTCAGTATGAAGTGTTTGAAATCACGTTCAAACATGAAAGCAAGTATGCTAATCCTTTTTCCGACGTTGACATTGATGTCACTTTTATTTCCCCCTCTAAGAAGGATATGCGAATCGGTGGATTTCACTACGGTTCATCATCTGGAGCGACAATCCGCAAACAGAAGATTCGGACCGAAAGAGGGGAGAGGCAGCAGGTGGCGTATGACTTCGATAAGCAGGATTTGTGGAAGGCTCGATTTTCTCCTTGGGAGATCGGCAAGTGGAAATACAGTTTCGTGCTTAGAAACGTGAAGGGGCAGAAGGCAACCGGCGAAGGAAGCTTTACGTGCCTGAAAGGACGAAGACCGAATCCCGGATTTGTCCGGCGCCATCCAAAAAATCCTTTTCGATTTGTGTGTGACGATGGCAGTCCATATTTTCCCATTGGGCTTCAGGACTGTTGGGGTGACAATTCAGGTACCGGCTCAGTTCTGGATGCATGCTCTATGGAAGGGCCTTTCCGGACAGATTTGAAGGAGCCGCCGGCGCTGCCGAGCGGCCCCATGTTTGTGCGCGGGCCATCTTGTAATCCGCAAAATGCAGATGTGTACTTCAGATACTTCTCACGATGCGGGTTCAACCTGTACCGGTTCTCACAGCAGAACTGTTCTTACCCACTCAACCACGATCTGGACCATTACCTGGTTCAAGAGGCCATTATGACAGATGAATTGCTTCGCTGTGCCCGCAAGTATGGCTTTCGCGTCTTCTACGGAGTCTTCGGATTCCAAAAGGCTTTCAACAACGACCCGTATGACGAAGCAAAGATGTCAAAAGTGAAGCGATTCATAAAGTACAGCGTTGATCGATGGGGCGCATACGTAGATTTCTGGGAATTTCTCAATGAACAAAAAGCCGACGATGGCTGGTATGAAATCACGGTACCCTATCTAAAGTCGATCGACCCATATCAGCATCCAATCACCACGAGCTGGGAAAGGCCTGAGCTTGCAGGCATCGAAATTAACGCCCCGCACTGGTATCAACGGGAGAATGAGCTTGAATCCGACACGGTCACCGCATCACGCGCGAAGAACTGGAAGAAACACAATAAGCCTGTTGTTGTTGGTGAGCAAGGCAACTGGATTGACAGGCAAAAGCCGCAGCCTCCTGGAGTTGGTGGTGTATGGGATGAGCGCTCGGCCCTGCGGATGCGGATTAGAAACTGGACGGCGTTATTTAATGAGGTCGCTTTTATCTTCTGGAATACCAGCTATGCCCGTGACGGCCACTTTATGAACATCTGGCTTGGCCCGAGAGAGCGGGAATATGTAAGAGCTATGCAGGATTTTGCCTGCCGTCTCGACAAGGATGTTCGTATGGTCCGGGTGACTGTCTCGCATCCACACGCGGTTCGCGCCTATGGTCTGGCCTCAAAGCAGAGGGCTGGTGTTTACCTGCATCACTTCGAAGATCATACGAAGCCGCTTAAGCGTGTCAGTATTACTATAGATGTGTCTAACGCCGCAAAAGGATACTGGTATTCGCCCGAAAACGCCGCAATTTTAGGAACAATCGACGTTTCAACTGGGACAAACACGCTTGAAGTTCCTGAATTCACTGTGGACCTTGCCCTTCTCATCACACCCGATGGACCGCCTGATATTGACAAGGATGGCGGAGCCAACCATCTCGACCTCGACGATGATGAGGATGGTGTGCCCGATCTACAGGACGCTTTCCCTCTGGACCCGCACGAGTGGCAGGATAAAGATAAGGACTTGATTGGAGATAACCTCGACGCTGACGACGATGCTGACGGTGTTGGGGATGATGAGAACAACAATGGCATTGCCGATTGTGAGGAGCTGGATTTGGATGGTGACGGCGTGGACAGGGCAAAATCTGTTCCGTGGGATGCTTTCCCGCTCGACCCAAAAGAGTGGCGAGATACCGATGGTGATGGAATAGGTGACAATGCCGATCTTGATGATGACAACGACGGCTATAGCGACAAAGATGAGAAGAAACAGGGAACAAATCCCTTGGATAAACTGAGTTTTCCAGCTCCACAGCAATAGATCGAAGCTCGGGCAGCGGAATGAAAGGCTTAGGTCCGGTAACTATCGCACAGTCTGTAAGTAAGCCCAACATATTCCCTCGGCTCAAAACAGTTGACATCCTTCGTTCGTGTTGCGCTGCGGCAGTGGAACCCCGTTCCGTATCAGCCGTTTGCGGGGCCAACTGAAACGACAGATGTCTCCTGCGGACTTCACAAAAGGTCCACCCAGGAGGTCTCGCCAGAAACTTCCAAATTTCCCAAGAACCATGCTTGAAAAGAAGCAATATGACAGTAGAATAATGGCAACCGGAGTCAGAACTGCCTCCGAAAAGAAAGCCAAAGTCGTGCGATTTTCACTGAAGACATAGACATGATTGGCCTCGAACGCGGTGATTTGCAGGAGGAACGAAAGCAAAGACAAGGATGTCGTTTTAAAAGCAGGATTCCATTCTTTGCCAGTGGGCGTATTCGCAGGCACCGGGCATAGGGCGCTCGATCGAAGCTCGTACCACGGGCCCGCCGATGCGGTGGTGCTCCGGGAAATTGCCCAATGGCAGTTGTGCCAGCGAAAATAACGACGCGTGTACAGAACATCGCGGACTCTTATAGGCGCTCTATTAGTTTCAATATTTCAGTTGTAAAGTTTAGAAAGGTAGCGAATGGGTTTTGAAACGTTAGATTGGATAGCGATAGGCATGTATTTTGCAGTTCTTCTGGCCGTTGCTTGGTGGGTCATCCTTAGAAGTAGGGACACCGCTGACGACTACTTTCTCGCTGGAAGAAATCTTGGATGGTGGGTCGTCGGTGCCTCTATCTTTGCGTCCAACATAGGTTCCGAGCATTTGGTTGGCCTTGCAGGCTCCGGATGTACTGACGGGGTGGCAATGGCTCATTATGAGCTCCATGCTTGGTGCCTGCTGGTTCTGGCGTGGGTCTTCGTTCCATTCTACGCCCGATCCAAGGTGTTCACGATGCCGGAATTCCTCGAGCGGCGATTCTCCCCATCCAGCCGCTGGGTGCTTTCGATCATTTCCCTGGTTGGATATGTGCTCACGAAGATAGCGGTCGGTGTCTTTGCCGGTGGCATTGTCTTTCGTACCCTTCTGCCCGAATTGCGGCTCGACTTGGGATTTGTGGTGATGGACAGCTTCTGGATTGGCTCGTTCCTTGTGATCATCCTTACAGGAGTTTATACCGTTCTGGGTGGATTGAGAGCCGTCGTATATACGGACGCGGTTCAGACCGTCGTACTTGTCTTTGGCTCGGCGATAGTGACAATATTTGGCCTGAAAGCGCTGGGCGGCTGGGGTCAGCTGCGCGAGGTCTGTGGGTCCGACATGTTCAATTTGTGGAAGCCGCTGATCCCCGCCGGCATGGAGGGTACCTGGAAGCCGGTCATGGGCGAGACAAAGATCGCGTGGTACTTCAATGGCAATTACCCCTGGCTCGGCATGCTTTTCTGTGCGCCTATCATTGGGTTGTGGTATTGGTGCACGGACCAGTATATCGTTCAGCGGGCTCTGGGCGCGCCGAACGAGCGTGAGGCGCGACGAGGTAGCATATGGGCTGCCTTTCTGAAGCTGTCGCCGGTGTTCATATTCATCATTCCCGGCATGATCTGCTTCGCATTGGCCAAGAGCGGCAAGGTTGCGGAACTCTACCAAGATTTATACACAGCCGGGCAGCTTGACAATGAAAAATGCCAGGCAGCTTTCCCCTTGCTCGTTAAGCACGTGCTGCCCCCGGGCGTGCGAGGTCTTGTTGTGGCTGGGTTGTTGGCCGCCCTGATGAGCTCGCTATCGAGCGTGTTTAACGCCTCCTCGACCCTGTTCACGATGGACTTCTATTCGAAGCTCAGGCCCGGCGTATCTCAGCACAAGCTGGTTTGGATGGGTCGTATCGCTACCACTGTTATGGTGATTATTGGTCTGCTTTGGGTGCCTGTGATTCAGGGGGCACGGGGTCTATACCACTATCTGCAGAGTGTGCAGGGATACCTGGCGCCGCCGATCTTCGTGGTCTTCTTCTTAGGCATATTCAGCAAACGATTGAACAGTAAGGGGTGCTTGGCCGCACTGGTTGTCGGGTTTGTCCTGGGTGTGTTTCGCCTGGCGGTAGATACACCCGTCGCCCTGAAAGACACGGAAATGCTCCATTGGCTTTTCGGAGATTTCGAAGGATACACGGAAGGCTCCTTCCTCTGGATCGTCAACAAAATTTACTTCCAGTACTACAGCCTTTTCATCTTCCTTGTTTGCGTCCTTGTGATGGTCGCAGTGAGTTATTGGACGTCTGCGCCTTATTATGAGCGTCTCAGCGGCCTGACGTATGGCACGCTTAACGACGAGCATCGCCGGCTGTCGCGAGGCAGTTGGGACTGGCGCGACGTTGCGGCCTCTGTAGCGGTGCTGGCCGTGATTCTCGCTGCATATCTGTACTTCAGGGGATAGTCCGCCAGAGGCGGATTACAACAGGTACTCGAGTTACTGATGAGACTGGTATTGTAAAGGGTCTGAAACGATGGCTCACACAATTGGCTTGGATTACGGAACGAACTCGGTAAGAACCGTAATAGTCGATGTCACTAACGGCCAGGAATTGGCCACTGCCGTCTGGGAATACGAGACCGGCGAGGCCGGCATCATTCTTGATCCGGCTGATCACAACCTGGCACGGCAGAACCCGGCTGATTACGTAAGAGGCACCGAAGTTACCATCAAGGAAGCCTTACTCCGAGCCAAGAAGGCTGACAAGGGTTTTGACGCCAGCAAAGTAATAGGTGTCGGTATTGATACAACCGGCTCGACACCAATGCCAGTTGACAAAGACGGCACGCCCTTAAGTACGCTGGATAGGTTCAAAGGTAATCCAAACGCCTTTGCCTGGTTGTGGAAAGACCATACCGGCCATGCCGAAGCCGCAGAGATCACGGAACTGGCCGAAAGAGAACATCCCGAATATCTCGCCAAGTGCGGCAGCACCTATTCGTCCGAATGGTTCTTCAGCAAAGTACTTCACTGCCTGCGAACTGATCCTCAAGTCTTCGACGCTGCGCATAGCTGGGTGGAATGCTGCGATTACATACCGGCGGTTCTAACGGGCACTACGAAGCCAGATTCGATCAAACGAAGCCGGTGTGCCGCCGGTCACAAAGCAATGTTTAATGACCAATGGGCAGGTCTGCCGGCTAAGGACTTTCTTTCGAAGCTGCATCCTAAGCTTGGGAAACTCAGGGACCGGCTTTACGAAAAGACCTACACCGTCCAGGACGCAGCAGGAAATCTCACAGACGAATGGGCACAGAAACTGGGATTGCCTGCTGGTATTGCGGTGGCAGTGGGAGCTTTCGACGCTCATTTAGGTGGCGTCGGCTCCGGTATCGCTCCGGGAAAGCTGGTCAAAATAATCGGGACGAGCACCTGTGACATGCTCGTGGCAGAACGTGACGATAGCTTCGTTGATATCCCCGGAATATGCGGAATTGTTGATGGCTCCATCTTGCCGGGCTTTTTGGGTCTTGAGGCAGGCCAATCAGCAGTGGGAGACATCTTCAACTGGTTTGTCAATTATGTCCAGCCGGGTGGCAAATCGGCCGGTTCCCATGAAGCTCTTACTGAAAAAGCCTCAAAGTTGAAGCCAGGTCAGTCGGGTCTGTTAGCTCTCGACTGGAACAACGGCAACCGGACCATACTTGTTGACCAGAGATTGACGGGCCTCTTAATAGGCCAGACGCTTCACACAAAGCCGGAAGAGATATACCGGGCCTTGATTGAGGCAACGGCCTTTGGTGCCCTCACAATCATCAGCCGCTTTGAGGAATATGGTGTTAAGGTTTCAGAAGTGATAAACTGCGGCGGAATCGCTGAGAAGAATGCTTTACTTATGCAAATTTACGCCGATGTCACCGGCCGAGAGATGAAGATATCCTGCTCTGCACAGAGTTGTGCACTCGGTGCTGCCATAGCTGGTGCGGTGGTCGCGGGCAGTCAATCAGGTGGCTATGACAATTTTGCCGATGCCCAGGCCGCTATGTGCGGCTTGAAAGACATCACCTACAAACCCATCTCAGAGCACCACCGGGTTTACCAACAGCTATATGCACTCTACAGGCAGCTGCATGACGCCTTCGGTTTGCAGGATTCGTCCGGCAAGTTGGCTAATGTCATGAAAGAGCTCCTAAACGTCAAAGACAAGGTTATTTCCTAATAGACTTATTATGTACGAATACCTCCGAGAAGTCGTCTGCAATGCAAACCTTCAACTGCGCAAGCAAGGGCTCGTTATTCGCAGTTGGGGCAATGTTAGCGGGATAGATCGGTCAACAAATGTCGTCGCCATCAAACCCAGCGGTGTCATGTACGATGAGCTGACATGCGACAAAATAGTATTAGTTGATTTGTATGGAAATACCATCGAAGGAGCTCTAAAGCCTTCGTCAGATACACCGACCCATCTTGAACTTTACAGAAACTTCGAAGGTATTGCCGGCATATGTCACACGCACGCGGCTCATGCAACGGCGTGGGCTCAGAGCTGCAAGGAAATTCCCTGCTTCGGCACCACCCATGCCGACTACTTCTATGGCCCCATACCTGTCACCGAGGTAATGACCAAAGAGCAGATACAAAACTATTACGAACTAAACACGGGAAAGGTCATCGTCAAGCGATTTGTCGGTATTGACCCAATGAAGACCCGGGCAGTACTCGTGGCAAACCACGGTCCTTTCACATGGGGCAAGACTCCCACAGCTGCCGTCGAATCCATGGTTATGCTGGAGCAGATGGCAACGCTGGCCCTCGATACTATTACGATAAATCCTAATCAGGGCCCAATCAGCCAGGACCTACTTGACAAGCACTACTTCCGCAAGCACGGTAAGGATGCATACTACGGCCAAAGGTCACCAGCTAAAGAATAGCGTTTGGAGGCACAACATATAGGAGAGACGAAAATGAAAAAGACCACATTCGGAGTAATCGTTGGAAACCGAGGGTTCTTCCCGGATGCACTGGCCAAAGAGGGACGAAAGAACATACTTGAGGCACTCAAGAAAAACGGCCTCAACTCAGTTGCCCTGTCTATGCAAGAGACGAAATACGGCGCAGTTGAGACGTTTGAGGACGCAAGGAAATGCGCTGCACTTTTTGCTCAAAAGAGCGAAAAGATTGACGGCCTGATCGTGACACTGCCAAACTTCGGCGACGAAAAAGGAGTTGCCGAGACAATCAAGCACTCCGGCCTGGATGTGCCGATCCTGATTCATGCCGAGCCTGATATACAGGGCCTTATGACCATAGCCAATAGAAGAGATTCTTTTTGCGGCAAGATCAGCGTCTGCAATAATCTTAGGCAAGCAGGTATTCCGTACACCCTAACAAGATCACATACGGTCAAAGTGACTTCAGCAGAGTTCAAAAAGGACTTAGATGATTTCGCTTCGATCTGCAGGATTTTTAAGGGCCTGAAGAATGCGAGGTTTGGCGCTATTGGTGCTCGTACCGGTGCCTTCAATACAGTCCGCTACAGCGAGAAGATACTGGAGCTCTCAGGCATCTCGGTCGAGACGATAGACTTATCTGAAATCCTTGGACGAGTTGCCTTGCTTTCAGACAATGACAGGCCAGTTAAGAGAAAACTACATGCTATTGAGAATTACACATCGACAGAATCAATCCCCGCCGACAGGCTGCTGATGATGGCCAAATTCGGCTACATTGTAGACCAGTGGGTCAAGGAAAACCAGCTTGACGGAACGGCGATTCAGTGCTGGACAAGTCTTGAGGAATTCTTTGGGATTGTCCCCTGCACGCTCATGAGCATGATGAGTGAATCGCTGGTGCCGAGCGCGTGTGAGGTTGATATTACCGGGTTGCTGGGAATGTATATTCTGCAGTTAGCCGGCGGCAGGCCGAGCGCACTCGTCGACTGGAACAATAACTACGGTTCCGATCCTGATAAATGCGTGTTGTTCCACTGCAGCAACCTGCCAAAGTCGTTCTTCAAGAATTCAAAGATGGACTACCAGGAGATTATTGCCGGCTCAGTGGGAAAAGACAACACCTACGGTACGGTTGTTGGCAGGATAGCCCCAGGCAAAGCAACCTTCTGCAGAACAACCACCGACGACACCGCTGGTATCATTAGTGTTTACGTCGGCCAAGGTGAATTTACAAATGACAAACTTGACACATTTGGCGGCTATGGCGTAATGAGAATCCCGAACCTACAGAGTCTTCTGCGATACGTGTGCAAAATGGGCTTCGAACATCACGTTGCTGTGAGCCGGGCAGAAAAAGCCGATGCAATCGCTGAAGCTCTGGAAAACTACATGGGCTGGGAAGTCTATCGGCATGAATAGGATGCAGGTATTGCTCAGCGTTTTTCTGGAGCCTGCCACCCAACTTTTAATCAACCTCATGTCCAAGGCCCCTCAAGATGGGCCGATTGGAAAGGATTTGTCATGAACATAAGAGGCGCAAGCAGACTGGTATTCGGATTTGCTATTTGTCTTGGAATAGACCTTGCTGGATGTGATGAGTCGGCCGCCCAGCCTGCGACACCACCAGGAATTATACGTAATGCCTCGTTCGAGGAGGCCGTCGATGACAAACCTGTAGGATGGGAGACGCAGAGATATGGTGGAAGAGGCGAATTCAAATACGTGATCGGCACAGGTTATGTTGAAGCAGGTCATACCAGCAAAAGGTGCGTTATGCTCTCGTCGGAAAGCGGCGCTGATATCGGCTGGCTGACCTCGGTAGTCATCAAGCCGCGTTCGCAGTACAGGCTGTCCGCCTGGATCAAGACAGAAAACGTCGTTGCGGGCAGCGGCAGCGGAGCTTTGTTGAATCTGCATAACATTCAGCCGCTCCGGACCCCAGCCGTGACTGGGACAAAGGATTGGACATGCGTCGAGCTGGTGTTCGACTCGGGCGAGCACCCTGTCGTCGAAATAAACTGCCTCCTTGGCGGCTGGGGGCTATCAACAGGCAAGGCATGGTTTGACGACCTGAAGCTTGAGTTGCTTTCCACTACAAGCACAGACCCGGCCATAAAGATCGATGCGAGTCAGACCAAAGAGCCTATCTCGAAGTACATCTACGGACAGTTTATCGAGCATCTCGGCCGGTGCATCTACGGCGGCATCTGGGCCGAAATGCTCGAAGACCGAAAGTTCCATTTCCCCATGACGGCGAATTACCAGCCTTATCGTCGCAGGCGGGGCGTCCCCCGGGACAATCCGTATGCGATAGTAAGCGCCTCACCTTGGCAAATCACGGGTACGCCCGACTCGGTGACTATGGTTAAGGAAGATTCCTTTGTCGGCGAGCATACGCCCTTGATTCAGCCCGGCGGCAGCATCCGACAGCTCGACTTGGGATTCGTTCAAGACAAGCAATACGTCGGTTACATCTACCTCAAGGCACAACTGCAACGTGCAAATGTGACGGTGTCACTTATCTGGGGTGACAAATCGAACGATCGAGATGTCACTCGCTTCACTGCCGATACGAACCGGTATATGAAGTATCCATTCCGGTTTACTGCTCGTGCCGACACTATAAGCGGCAAGTTCGAAATCAAGGTGGCCGAGGGACCATGCTTTGTAGGCACAGTCTCCGTGATGCCGGCGGACAACATCGAGGGCATGCGCGCCGATACGCTGAAGCTGCTCAAAGAGCTCAACGCCCCTATGTATCGCTGGCCAGGCGGGAACTTTGTTAGCGGCTATGACTGGCGCGATGGCATCGGTGATCGGGATAAGCGACCCCCCCGCACAAATCCTGCCTGGACGGGCGTGGAGCACAACGATTTCGGCCTTAACGAGTTTATTCACTTCTGCCATCTGCTCGACACCGAGCCGTTGGTGACCGTCAATACCGGCTTTGGGGACGCCTATTCGGCCGCTGCTGAACTGGAATACGCAAATGGCTCAACCGATACGCTGATGGGAGCCTTACGAGCCAAAAATGGCGACCCGGAGCCTTTTGATGTTCGCTACTGGTGCATCGGCAATGAAATGTGGGGCAATTGGCAGCTCGGTTATATGAGCCTCAATCACTACGTCAGAAAACACAACTGGGTAGTGGACAAAATGCGCGAGGTGGATCCGGATATCATCCCGATCGCTTCCGGAAATGCCGGCGAATGGAGCGAAGGATTGCTGCGGAGCTGCTCAGATCACATCGACCTAATAGCGGAGCATTTCTATTGTCAGGAAAGGTCCAACCTGATCGAACACACCTCCCAAATCGCCGACAATATCAAACGAAAGGTTCAATTCCATCAGCAACTCCGTCAAAAACTGGATTCGCTCAAAGGAAAAGACATCCGAATCGCCATGACCGAATGGAACTACTGGTATGGCCCCCACGTGTTTGGCGAACTGGGAACGCGGTATTTCCACAAGGACGCTCTGGGCATCGCTAAAGGTCTGCACGAATACTTTCGTCATTCGGATATGATTTTCTTGGCCAATTATGCTCAAACAGTTAACGTCATCGGCTGTATCAAAACCAGCAAAACCGACGCCGCGCTTGAGACAACCGGCTTGGTACTAAAACTCTATCGCCAATACTTCGGTACCTTGCCGGTGGCCGTCACCGGTGACGCTTATCCGCTTGATGTAGCAGCAGCCTGGACCAGTGACAGAAAAGCGTTGACTATTGGCATTGTCAATCCGACCGAGAACGAACACAAAATTCCGATGGACTTGACAGGCGCTCAACTGACCGGCACAGGCAAGCTGTGGGAGATCGCACACACTGATCCTATGGCGTACAATGAGCCGGGTAAAGAGCCGAGAGTCCGGATTACTGAAAAGACAGTTGATGGCATAGCAAGTGAGCTCGAGGCACGTCCATTGAGCGTGTCATTATATGTGTTACCTGTAAAATAAGCTCTGACGAGTACGATCTAGCCCCGGCGCGCCAATCAAGGACCGCTGGCTCCTTACGAAGGAGGACCGTTCTTCCCTAAAAAGACTCGTTGGATTAATCTCTTACACATGATAGTCCTCCTTCAAATAAATCTAAAATAACGTCACACTGTGCTCGGGCTCACGCCAAAAACCCTTGTTGTCGTCGACAAACAGAGAATACAGAACACAGAAAGATTCTTCCATTCTGACTTCTGACCCGTTGTTGTGTTCCTGTCTCGAACAACATTCAAAAAACAACCAAAACATATTGCTGATTCGTTATAATCTATGCCTGTCTAATACGGTCGTTTAGGATGTGCTTTTACCTCCTTCCTTGAAAAGCTCAATAGAAATCGCCGGTCTGATGTTCAAACCTCAGACTGCGGTTTAGTACTTTAAAGCGCATAGCTGCTGTGAAGAACTGTAAAAGCCCGGCACGCAAGCATACTAAACCTGACGGACTTAAACAATTATGTTCACACCAAAGAGCGCACTTCGTTTCAAGAAAAATCCACTGTATTGGGCAGCAAAAAGAGATTGTTCACTTCGCTTGCCGCTCTGCGACGTAGTGCGCTGCGTAGCCCGAGATGGGCCGTTCGGAATGATATTCGCCAGAAGTCTTCGACAGAGCATTAGAGTGTCTTATTAACACTTGTCCCAAATTGGCTAAATTGATACAATTTCTCGGGCGATGTGCCCAATGTTTGTCCCTTGGTAGGAAGAAGTCATCGCAATGTTGAAGAATTGCACCTTCATTGTTGTGTGCTTCGCTATTCTGGCCGTTCCCGGTGCTCTGAGCGCCCGGGGCAAAGATGCCTGTGTCAAGGCCGGCGACAAACAGCCCGAATGGCACCTCGATGCGATGGAGGCGTCAAGAAGCACGCGGCCTATTCATGCGACGTCGATGTTAATGCGTATGGTTTTCTCAGCCAGAGCGCACATAGCGGCGAAAGAGCCGACTGTCGCACCAAACGTGAATCGGATCGAGCGTTTGCTGGTGGGCGCCGTCGTATCAAGAATCTCCGGCTTTGTCGACGAGTGACTTAGGGCTAACATAGATGCTTGTCCGGGTCGATTCGACATCGACCGCTGGTCAGCCCACAACTTGGCGATCGCCGGTTCGGCGACGGAAACGCGTGTGACGATATCGTGGATTGAAGTTAGCCAGTATCTGCTGGGTGGGATTAGCGTTCTGCAAGGCCAAACGCTGGTCCTTCCGGGAAGTGACTGCGGCAAGGCTCTCTACCGTGCGATGTCACTTGAGGCGCCGGAAGCTGTAGATATTCACATGGTTCCTTACTACGCCTGGGGCAATCGAGGCAGATCCGAGATGACCGTTTGGCTGCTGCTGAGATGAGTGCAGCCAAGACGCAAGATTCTGTCCTATTCACTACATATTAAGGTTCGTACCCTAAACGCCCCCATGCTGCTCTCTGCAATTTCATTAAATCAACATTGCCGGGTTGGTTTTTCTCTACTCCCGCTCCGGATTCGGAGACGGCCCAGAGCTCGTTACCATAATCTATCGTACGTTGGTCCGTCCAGCCCCACCAGTCACAATGTCCGTCTGCAAATGCAAAAGTCGTTCCCTTACGGTGACGCATGGGGATCGGATTCCACCATGATGGTTGTGTATACCAGACCGCCCAGCAGGCGTCCCAATCTTCACCATAATCATCGAGAAAAACCAATCTTTCGCCGGCTCTCCTAACCTGAGACAGTCTACTATATACTTCACCGCTTCCTGTGAAGTTCACTCCATTCATGGCATGAACTGTACTATAGGTCCGCATTTCATTTCGCTCGGCGACCGGACATCGGTATAGCTTGGCCATCTTAGTATACGTGAATAGGAGGCCTTCTCTTATGGCATCCAGTTGGTCCTCGATAGGTTGCTCATTTGGCAGCGTTCCCAGGAATCTCACCCATCCATTGTCTCCGGCCTGGCCCCTGACCAAGCGGCCGTCATTATCGTCTGCATACATTAGCCAAGACCAGACCAGATTTCTAAGATGATGCAGACAAGCTGCCCGTCTACCTTGTTCTCGTGCCCTGCTTAGAACCGGGATCAAGATGCCCATCAATAACGCAATGATTGCGATTACTACCAGCAGTTCTATCAAAGTGAAGCTTCTCGATTCTTTCACTGTAACACCTGTTGCGTCGGTCCGAATATGGCGGTTTACCTCCAAGATGCGCCAATAACACTTCCATCTCCCCAAGCTTCAATTCTGCCGCATTTTAAGCCCTATCCTGTGCTGCAAGACATTATACCCTAAATCCAATCTTCCTGCAATTTCTAAGGTCCAAATCAAGTGCGAAAATCGATTCTTCTCATTCCTCTTGCCAGCAAGTCCTGGGCTATTTGCTCGTATTTCGGGATAGCTGCTGCACAATCAGGACAATCGTGGCGGAAGAACAACAGCAGCCAACTGCCTTTTTCGACCTGGTCGGCGATGTCGATATATTCGAGAATCGGCAGCTTCTCGCCGACCCAGGTTTCAGGTTCGAGCACTTCGTACGAATGAAGTAATTGTTGGCGGCTTGTTGAAGGCCAGAATCGGGGTGGCTGTGCTCAGAGCAATCAGGGCCAGACAGCCGCTAATCGCAAATCGTCGGAGCGATGGCAGCGGGGTAATGAATTGCTGAATTAACGTCTTTATAGATTCCTGCTCCCTCGACTTCGCTCGGGACATGTTTCGCAGCAATGACAGGCGTGGCGGCAACCACAGTTCCGGCCGGAATAAAGCCAAGGCAATCGCAGCGAGCAGGTCGATGGCGAATAGGATTATCCAGGGATTTACGTGCACCGAGCCGAAACAGCCGCAGGACTCAGCCCCAATTACACCCTTGTACAACGTAACCGCCCAGAATAGTGAAAAGCAGAGCGGCTTACCAGCCAAGCAGCTTTCTTGAATAGCCCCGACAACAACGAGAGGGCATCAATCCCACTGTCCTGAATTACTCCTTGTCAGTTCTCTCTGCTTCCACTACTCCAGAGATACCATAAGCTTGTGTACAATGTACCAGACAATCCCTATAACCACGGCTCCGACGATAGCAAGGTATATGGCTTTATAGCTGAAGATCTTCATTGCAGTCTGTGGCTCTGAAGAGATTGGGCCCAAGCCTGTCTTTCTTAGTTCTCTCAATAACTCATTTTTTACAGAGGCAACTTTGTAGTCCGTATATAGGTTAGTAAGCGACAATTGCAGAGGGAGCATACATATTAAGGGGAATAGAACTATTAGAGATGCACGAAACCGTACGGTCGTCCATAATAAAAGAGAAAGCATGAAAACCCACGCTGTGCCAACTAGGCATAACACAATAAGCTCGTGTCGCACCATAATCCTAAGCTTTTCCATATTTAGCATAGCAGTTCTCCTCAATATCATATTAATATCACAAGTTTCCACAGATTAAATTTAGTTATATTATAGAAAGATAATATCTTAATCCAAGCAAGTGTACCAAATAAAGTACCTTATGGATATACTTAACCTAAGCGATAACGATAAGCCTTTGCACCATTAGGTTTAAATACGTACTTATCGGTTTCTTGCATCGCTTGCATGTGGCCAATACATGTTTCCTTCTATACTCATATTACCACACTACTGTCCCGTTAAAAGCCAAGTATTGACAGTAACTTACAAAACCCGATAGTCTGCCTTCGCTTAGGCAAGGTGCGCCTCACATGCTGATTACAGAAGTGGAAGTATGAGGATATATAGAGTGCACAATGCTGCGCCCCATAGGGCGCATCCCAGGGAGACTTATCAGGTTAACGAAAATGTTACGTAAAAATGGTAAAAAATAGTCCTCGTCGGAGGAAATTTATAATTGACGTTGGTCATGGGGGCAGGTTACATTAAGATACGGCTACTTGAGGATCGTTGTCGTGCGCGGTATTTGTACATTGGGCGAAGGAATTGTCTCCCGTTAATCAGTGCCAGTGTGTCAAAGAGGGAGTAATCATATGGAGACCAACAGTATTTATGTGACCAAAAAAGAGTTCTATTCGGTTACCACAGGAATTCTTGCCTGTGTTTTGCTTACGGTCGCCTTTTCTAAAGAGTTTGAGTGGCGTGAATACGTGCTGTCCTTTGTGATAGGCGCTAGTTTTATTTGGAGCTTGTGTAAGGGCCTGAAGGAGAGAGGCAGGTGTGCCAACTCTAAGCCAGGAGAGAACTGATCCGGCAGTCGCCGGCTTTTGCGTGCTGCCTCCCCACAAGAACTGTGGCGAAGCGGTACCACTTTAGTCAAGTTGAGTTGGTTGCACTTGATGAGCTTCCTCGAGCCCATCTAAGGATCGCAGCGTGTAGTATGCTTCTTCTCTTCCGGCTTTGCTCTGGATCCATGCGTGATTCTCACGTGCGTACCATCCGCCAGACAGAGGATTCCTTCTTCTAACCTTTCAGAAAATGCGAACGATAGCATATGTTGTCAATCCCCCCGACCTATTGTGAAATATAACAAGTGGCTATTCGTGGATGGCAGAGCTGTACCCTGATTTATGAACTTTAGTTCCTGTAGATTTGCCACTTTCTCTTGCTGCATTATGAGATGGGGTATCAATCATTGGCTTCAGGTAAAGTTTGTCATCTCGAAAGTCAAAAGTGACCATCTTAAAATATTTCAGAAATTTCGTGCCGAGAACGGATTGGGGATTTGCTATGAAAACCATCGGCGAAACCTTAATATTAGCTAAGCGCGCTTCAGCGATACGTATAGCTTCGATCTGTTCTTTCCCGTCCTGAACGCGCTCGTACTCAGTCCCTTCTTTGGCCCTTAACTTGTCGAAAGACTCCCTACGTAAGTAGTTGTGACCGCGAAGCCCCGTATCAACCATAAAAAGCTCATTTATCGTGTCACTTAACCTTATGTGAATATATGGCCAGTCGCGTTCATCTCTGATTAGTGGAATCGGATATCCCAACTCTTTTTTATAGTTGGGGTCCTCTTGGGAATCAGCCTCGGCGGAGGATGGCTTCCTGACAAGTCGCATACGCTTGTTCTCAATGTCCAGTTGTAAGAGGTTATCATTCAGAAGATTCATGCCGATTATACCATCGTAAGCAGTAAGATCACCAATCACGCTGAAATCGTAACAGCCAATAACTCCATAAGGCTTTAAGAAGCCTAATCTGAAATTCTCAGGAAGTTTATAATAATCGATGTCAAGATTTGCATTTGAGAGATTGGGAACATTTTTGCTCGTTCTAACAAAGTCGCCTAACAATGGTTTTAACCTGATATCAACACAACTATTAACAGTACAAGTATCTACAAAAAATCTGTATCTCTTGGAATTGATAGTCACTGGGACTACAATAAATTCTGGGTCGTCAATTAACGCAATGTCCGCGAGTAAAGGCATTCCCCACATTTTAGGTCTGCACACAAGGCTACGTGGGTCAAACCGGAGTACTACCGCCAGAGACGTTAGCACCAGCAACAATATGAGTATAATAAGGCACGTGCGTTTCATCGCAATAATTGTACTGAATTTAACTATTTACTCGGGCAAGCTCTGAGCATAGTTGAGGGGCCAACCTCCGCGTATACATGAAGTTTTTGGCTGGTTTTGTGGTTGACCAAAGCGACAGGACTATTGCCTTCCCCGCCTTGACTAAGCTCTCCCGACAGCCGTATCTTACAATTCATCAAGAAGTCATGACGCTTTTTTCCTGCGGCTCCACCAAATCATACCTCCTAATAAGAAGACAAGAGGTACAAACAAACCTGCAAATGGCCACCAACTGCGAGTGTTGGCCAACTTGTTGCTGTAAATCTGCGGTTTATCTGAAGCGGGTACAACTTGATCGTCGGCGCTAACACCAGCGTTTTGTTTCTCTCTCTTTGCTGATGCTTCACTCAGTTTAGTCCGAGATGGGGCAGTACCCTCAAGCAAGTCCGATAAACCTTCGTCTTGTGCTATTTCGCCCATGGCCTGAACCCAACCCAATCCCGCAACGCCATCCCATATCTCGGTACCAGGGGGAAACTCGATGAGAAATTCCTCATCGGGTATATCCACGTTGAATCTGATCTCTCTGATGGTCATCGTATTAGCGGTATATTCAACAGGAGTGCCATCAGACAAGTTGCCCATGTAGTGATGGTAGACTGCGTTCTGGGGAAACCAAATAAGCTCGCCGCTTTCATCTTTATACTTTTTGTAATTTGAAAAGACATGTCTCTCACACAAACGAGGTGCTGGGTCTGGACTTATTTGTGAGATATACTGGCGCTCAATAAGCCGATGCTTGTCGTCAAACAGTAGAACAAATGACTTGGAGTCAAGGCTCGGATGGTCGACAGAGACCTGGATCAACTCTCTTCCGTCTCTGACAACAACCGACATGTCGAAGTTGCTTCCCTCAGCGACAATTTTCGAATAGGGCGTTGCTTGGAACTCGTAGAGAAACGAGTATGGGTCTGGTAGATTCGTAGAGTGCCAATGTGCCCCTTCTATTGTTTCAATTGAGCCGATAGGACCTTTGTCATGCAATTCCAGATCTCTGACAAGGTGCCCGTCAAAAGCACGCGATCTACTGGGAGTCCTGGGGATATCGCGAGAATCCGTGTCCGTTAGTTCGAACGTATCCCACCTTTCCTTGGCACCCTTGCGTAACCAATGCACGACGAAGCTGTTGGCTTTGACAATTTGTTCGGTGTAGATGTATCTGTTTTTTTTCCCGAGCTGGCGGCAAACCTGGTCAATCAATGGAATATTTTCAGGACGAGTGAGCAGTGGTTTGCTCTCGAATGTACATTCGATGCTGCGAACTATGCTTTCCTGGTGGCGAAGCCAACGAGCGATCGCCTCGCGGGTCCACTTAGACGGGCTTTCCTGCGAAGCATAGCAAGCATGGCAATAAGTAAGAAAGGCAAAAGAAGCTGCTATTAGTAACACTCGTAGGTTTAGGGTGGACTTTTTTGTCAACATACGTTACTCCTTCCTATCTTCTTTTGCTTCATGGGACAAGGAAACTTTTCAACTGAGATTTCCCATATGTACCACTTAACAGCTCTGTTAAGTGCCGCGTATTTCATTAGTTTAGCAAATCCATCCCGGATCTGCAACGGATTTCAGCTTCCTCTGACAAATATTGCTGGCATAACCGACCAAAACATGGAGATGCCCCCGTGAGGGCCGGTGCTGTCTGATTATTTGGTCGTACACCAAGTACACCCCGTAGAAAAGAACGCGTTCTTACGCCATTCGCAGGAAATCTTCATTTCCCGCCAAATCACGGGCCATCTGCTGATACCGGGCTATCGCCCGGGCGCAATCGGGGCAATCATGGTGATAGAACAGAACGACCCAGTTGCCCTTTTTCAGAGATTTGCCGATGTCGATATATTCGAGAATCGGCAGCTTCTCGCCGACCCAGGTTTCAGGTTCGAGAACTTCGTACGAAGAAGTACCTTTCTCAGGTTCGTCCAGAGCAAGAACGGCGGTTGAAGTGAGGAGGACCATCAGAACAACGCCGGCAGCATTTACAAAGTAATGTGCAGAATACTGCACATCGAACAAGGAATTCAGAATCTTGTGTCTTGTCCCGTGACAGGTTGTCAGGCAATTGATTTGGATAGCTTATTGCAGGAGCGTACAATGAATCAGAAGGTCGCTATTCGTTACAGTGTGAGTTTTAAGCAGCAGGTTGTTGAAGAGTTGGAGTCAGGCCAGCTTTATTAACAAGCGTAAGGAACGAATAGGCTTTGTGATAATCGATCCCGACGTACAATATGGTAGAGCCTCCTTTCAAAATACGGTCAATTTGTTTGGCTGCTATCATAGTGGCTTCAGGAGATTCTACGTTTCGTGTTAGCTGACACCTAATATTCCCTGGCGTCACCTCGTTCATAGAACAATCCTGACACCGGGATCTCCAACTGGGTGGAAGTCTGCGACTTGGAATCTCGCAAGCCCACACATATGCTCGCTCTCTCCAGCTGGCTGCGATCCTTGATCAATCCTTCAAACACCAACGTTTGGATAGACGAAGACACACTCGACGAGTATTTGCATTGCAGACCTGTATTCCCTAGATCCACGTATTCAATCATGAAACCTTCTTCTTGTCTCGACTTAAGCTCTATCCTCTGGCGAACGGTACTATGCTCTGAAAGCTCACCCAGGAATAAGCGGCTAGGTATCGCGCTGACCCTCGGCACCACACAGAGACTCACTGGAATTGAGAGTTTTGGTGTATCCTTGAGGTTAGTTAGAACCTCAATAGTGTAATTCTTCGGGCCCAATTCCAAGCCGTTTGTGTGAACGGTTCCTGAAACCATGAAGCGATTCTGACACTCGCTCGGTAACACCCTTCCGGCACCAGGATCCAATACCTGCACTAGTTCCGGTGATACTGGCTCCGTGGATATCTGCAACTCGGAAGACGGCACTCTTACGCCTTTAATCTCGAAAACCGAGTCACCCGTGTATGTGAGGAAGCATACAGCCACAGCATTTTCACCTTGTGGGACCTCAGAAAAGCGAAGTCTGACAGGAGAGATTCTGACCTCCTGCAAACCATTACCTGCCAGAGTAAGCTTGATGAATGGAAAGTATGGATCATCACTGTGAACCATAGCAGATTTGAGGAACCTTCCACGGTTTGTCTCAAAGGTGTACTGAATCACGATCTCGCCTCGCCCACCAGGAGGTATTATTCTCTGCTTGTTGCCTTCAACGGCAGCACACTTGCAATCAGGCTTGACCTTAAGCAAATGAAGGTCGTTTCTTCCCTTATTCACGAAAGGAAAGACAAACAGGTGGCCATCGGCCGATTGAGAGATGTCGCCGGCGTCGATAAAGAGAGTGTCAAACTGGAGCCACGCATGTCCTTCCCCAGACCGCGCTGCGAAGCTGGGTCTGCGCGGTTTCTCTGGTCTAGTCACCCTCAAGATGTTTCCATCCCACTCTTTGGTGAAGGTCTCTGTTGGGAGAACCACTTGGAATCCAAACCCTTCAAATAACTTGACCTCACGGGCGTCTGCCCGTTCAACAACAACCCAGTGGGGCAGATGTCTATTCCGCCTTGTAGTCGTTATCATGTGAGCTATCACCGGAAACGCCTCCGCACAGAGATCGCTAAATGTAGTCTTTTTCCCTAAGCAATCAAACCCCGCTTGTTCGAGGAATCGCTTAATCTCAAGCATGCTTTCGCCATGAGGCTTTGCGGGTAACATTTGGCTGACTTGTCGCAAAGTCAAAGGGACGCCTAAAAGCTCGCATACGTGGTGGGCACAATATTGCGCGCATTGGGGCGCCTCTGCTTTCCCGCTTTCATGGCCCATAGTATGAGCACCCACATAGCCGTGGGAAAGGACAGCGGTCAGCACCAGTGCGCAGAAAATCCTCAAATAAATCATTGTCACTTCGCCTCCTTGGTTGTTCTCACCTTGCGCCTCAAGAAGAGTACCCCCACAACGATGATAGCCAGAATCCCCAAGAGCCCGAGCCAGTAAGCTATAACTATCCGGTTCTTTTGTTGGGGTTGTCCGGTTGCGACTACTTCCTCTGCAGGCACGGGTACTGCTTGGGCCTCCTGTTTCTTAGGAGTTTCAGTCTCATTCTTGGCCGGCTGCAACGATCCCTTCGTGTCAAGGGGCCCGACATCGGCGCTAGGTGTCTCAAAAGCCTTATCGATACCAAAGTCTGGGTGCCACTGGTACCTGAGTCCTCCCTTGACATGATCAACAATGTAGTCTCCGGGTCGCAGACCCAGGGCCTGGTATTCGAATTCTGACTCAGAAACAGGCTCATTCACCATCTCTGTCGTGAATGCGACATGGTGGCGCGTCTTGCTCTCTCGGCCCTTCTGTTTGTTCGCGAAGACTCGTGCTATCTCCTTAGGCACAAAGACCCCCCTATGCTCTTCATAGTCCAGTTTCCAGTGTGTCTCCGATACTGAGCTGGTATGATGCTGTTCGACTACGCTACAGCCTTTTGCCAGATCAAACACATAACGACTGGTGACCGTGCCGCTATCCTCACTATCATCCTCAGGCGCAAACAGATCAAGCGTCACAAGATCCCCCTGGCGAACAAGTTTGTAGCCTCTCTCCGGCATGGGCTCCTCTTCAATAGATTTGGCCCATCCTCTCAGGTGTTCTCCCATATCTCCGTACAACCCAACATCCTCGACCAACACCCATACGGGATCGAATTCACTGGTCTGAAGCCCATGCCCTACAGCGTCTCTGCTATAGGCCCGTAATGTCCGAGGGCTCTGGCTAAACTCCGCTTCTTCCCTGAAATCCATTTTATAGTGATACTCACCCTTGTTCATTCCACTGTTTAAGTTCAGTAACGGTGGCTTGTACTCACCATTTTCGAGATATCGCCCCCCAATGGTCTTCCCATACCATAACGTCGTATTCCTATCCCTGTCGTTAACGAACTTTAGCTGTTCCGTCCACTCCTCCTCGGACTTCGATGGCACACTGCTGTCCGCCGATTGGCCCGTCGTCCTCGATCCCTGTCGGACCGCAGTACCTCTCCATGTCCGGAGCTTCTCCAGGTTCGCCTCATAACCGTCAGCAATGAATCTCATCAGATCTGGATCCCCCTGCCCGGAACAAGGCTGTTCCCCCAGGAGAGCCATCATTAGCACCAGGACCACCAGTAGACAGCTCGGTGCGTGTCTCGTGCCATATTCCACCTTATCATCGAATCCGTCAATACCTATCATTATCGTAGCACTCCTAATTGACCTACTGCTGTTTGTTCTGCCCAAAGCTTGACGGGCGGGGCCGGTAGGCCCCCACCCGTCAAGTGGAACTAACTAGCACTCCCACAGTAATAGTTGGGTAGCGTGACGTCCGTCTGACTTTCTACTGTGCACTTGTTGCACGAGCTAAACATGGCTGAAACACACTTGTTTTCCACTCCGCATTTCAGGCCACCTTTTTTCTCGGAGCTGCAAACGTAATTAGTCTTGCAGATAGTCGGGTCCCCACTGGATTCCTTGCAGACAAAATCGTTCTCCGGCTCTTTGAATTCGCATGTCTGAGCCTGACTACCCGATGCAGTAAAGGTGCCGCACCCACCACCGCACTCCACACATGGAGTACCCGTGGCGTCACAGTCCCCATACATCTTGTGATGGCACCCGCACATTCCGAGAATTTTGCCCATGTCTGAGCTGCTGAGAGTGCCCGCTGTTGCGAGGCCTGACCTGGCCGAGCTAACCGCAAGCAAGACCACTGCTATCAATATGGCCATTGCCATAGCAATACCAATTCTCATTCTCGTCCGTCTCATTTCCTGATCTCCTTTCTATCCTAAATAAACAAACTCTCTAAGGACTTCTACAGCGCACTCTGTGCAAGGCTGGCTTACCAGTCATCCAGCAATTCTATCATAATGCTCACCTCCTTTCTTTAGCGAATGAGTTACGTGATTTCTTGATAAGAAACGCGAATTTTCTGTCATTCTCAGCATTTTTTGCAATACTTTGGAGAATTGTCTCCAAATCCGGTGCTTTTTCTTCCCAGCCGGACTTAACGTGGCCATTCATCAACAAGGCAACAGCGGGAGTAGTAACGAACCACTCTTTCGTCTCGGCCAGTCGGCCGAGCGTGCAAGGAGAATTATCGATTACTGGCGTCATGTTTTCGTGAACGTTAGTAGATATTACGGGTTGTCAACAGGGGGAGTATATTTTGGGAATTTGTGGATCTGTAGTGCTGGCCGGATTTTGACAGGCAAGACGTGAGGAAGTAAAGAGAGAAGAAACTGTTCCGCAATTATTCGGCTTCGCTTAGGCAAGGTGCGCCTCACATGCTGATTACCAATTACTATAGCCTATGACACATGAGATGTGACACCAAGGCTGATTACTTGTATTCAGTGTGTCTGCCTGCCAGAAAGCATATAGGAACCTTTCGGACGCTCATGTTCCCGACCATAATCCGTAAGCTTAGGTAGGATGACAGACAATCTTGGATGGTTATTTCGTATTTCACTTTGGTGAGATCGGGAGATATTGTAAGAAGTTGAGATTTGATACAATCACTCGATGGTTCGATAAGAATAGGTACCACATCTGTGTCAACGTTAATTCTGGAATACTCAGTTTTGGGTTTGGCTGCTTCTACGAATTCACGGCTTCTCAAGTCATTTGGCTCCGTATCCTCACTAAGGGAATCTTCCAGAAGAGTTATTTCCAGTTCCTTCACAGATGCTTTACCTGGGTCCCTATTCTTTATGAATAAAATGGGGGGACAAGCGGTCAGCATAGGCCTTGGCTCAACATATACTGGGATGGACAGTTTTTCAAATAGCGGTAGATTCGTTGTGATCATAAGTTCACCTTTGGTGGGGTTCTTAAGTCTTCTATTCAAAGCAAATTCTAAATCCCACTGATTCACGTGAAGCTCACCATGTTTTTGTGGTTCGGATATCTTTACATCCAGCCACTCAGGGCCTCTGACCGACATTTGCAGACTTTTGCTTGCTGGCCCGCGAACTGTCACCTGATGCCACTTGCCAAGATCATTGAAGATATATCTTGCCTTGGGGATAACATCAACGCGTCCTTCTGGTGGGGTTCCCTCGACCTGTCCCATGATTGTTAGTATAAGTGATGGTTTATTTAACTCATTGCCTACAAAAAGATATATGTCTTTCTGTAGTTTCATTGCACCATACCCCATTGAATTGAACTCAATTGGGACTTCAACTTCTTCGCCTGCCTTAAGTGGTAAATTCTTCTTTAGAGGAGTGATGCAACCACAAGAGGTCAAAACTCTACTCACGACAATATCGCTATCTGTAATATTTTTGACTATAAATGCATGAAAAAGCGTTTCACCTTCCTTAATTTCTCCAAAATCCTTAATAGGCACATCGCATTTTAATAAATCTGCCCAAACTGGATTATAACTTAAGAAAAGTAGTATTATAAAAAATAATAAATTCTTACAGTCGCGCATAATATTATCTTCTCCGAATAAATGTTGTTTTTACGCCTTATAGATTTAGACTGTGTTTTCATGTCATCTTGGTGCTGCTTTTGTTGTTAAAAACTGCCATATCTTTACAATCATAAAACCAACAGCAATTGTAATTATACAGCACCACAAGATCTTTGAATGACTGAGTAAACAGAACACCGATTTAGAAAAGGGCTTTTGTGAGAGAATCAGCATTCCCCGACTATGTTCTAGCACATCAGCTAAATCTTCTTCTGATATGACAAATTTCTTCCTTGGATAATCACAAAATAATAGTTGTTTTTCTTGAGCTTGTAACAGAGCTGCTATGTGAGGTCGATTGTCAGGATACTTGTATTGAACTATAGCGCATGCGTTGTTTGTGAGATACGTATTGATGACATGCAATGTTGGATGTTTTATTCGCTTAACTGGAATTCCATATTGATCGGCATACACGGCCAATTGATATAGGTTGACTTCGTTTCTATCATCCCGTTCCATATCAGAATATATTTGGTCTAGTTTAACGTTGATAGCCAAATGACGCAGACATAAATATAAAGAATTTATCCCGCATTGGCTGGTTTCTATGTGTATCTCTTCTGCAATTATGATCCCCATGTACATTGGAGTTAAAATCCAGATTATTAACAATACCATAATCTTCTTCATGAGATAGCACCTGCACGTGAACGGTATTTTCTGATTAGGAAAAAGGTTAAAAATAAGATAGCAAGAAGAGACAATGATCCATAAATCAGTATTTTGCTTTTTGGTTTCTGGGTTCTAGCTTGAAGAGGATTTTCTTGTTGTTGCAGATCAGTAGATTCCTTCAAGTTGCCAGAAGCGCGAGAAATATCTCCTGCCTCATAATTAGGAGGTTTACTTTCCTGTTTAACTGTCTGATCCGATTTCGTAACCGTCTTCCCTTTTTTAATTTCCTGCAGCCTTATTCTTTCTTCATCATCTAGCCACTTATTAAACGCAGCTTCAGTAGGTTTAGAAACATACGTCAGGCCTAATATTTCATCACTTATTTTAGTACCTGGAGGAAATTCAAAATCGAAATACTCATCTTCTAATCCTTGGTTCAGACTAATTTTAGTTGCTTTGAACACATTACATCTTTCATCGTTTGGACAGCCGTGCTTGCCACTTTTCGGGAACCATACTCCATCTGAAATTTTTTCAAGCGATGTAATGTCATAGAAGTCTTGTAATTCACTATTTCCATTAATATTATTTCCCCAGTATTCATATCTGACAGGGGCGTAGCCATGTTTTACAGAAAAGTATACAACCCCCCAAAGTTTCTTTGTTTGTTCCTGGAAGATATTAACTGTGATAGCATCAAAACCGTTTATCTTTTTAATGCTCTCATCTAAACGAACCATTTCTTTGTTTCTTAGAGTTTTGCATAGAGGTGTTCTGTCAGTTACATCCCTATTCGAATAATGGAGTACTGAAAAATCTGCGGGAGTTAATCTAATATCACGAACTAGGCGATTACTTTTCGTTATAGTTCCAAACCGCTTGTTTTCATCCGATCGACTCCCTGTTTGTAAATGTTTCCCGGTCTTACCATTGTACACTTGTTTTGTTTCTCCTTTCCAAGAATCTTCATATTGATTAAGAAACGTAGCCTCTTCAGTAAAAAATGAGAATTCATTGAAAGGACGCTTTGTTGCCCACGTACATTTCGTAGGTCCCTTGGTTATCAAAAAGCCGGTTCCTTCTATATCATTAGCATTCATTGGAGGGTCATTACCCCATTCAAATTCGATATAAATATCTTGTATATAATTTTCCACGGCTTCACTAATATCTGCAAGTTCCTCAACAGTAATAGCGAAGGATCGCCCGGATGTCAAAAGCACTATTACAACACATGCAAAAACTCGTAAGATACTCTTATTCATAATAAATTCCTCTAAGAAAATACTTGATTAATAATTCAAATTTTTAGTTTGTACGCCTCCCAGTAAAAACTGGGAGGCGTACAAACTCCAATTTTCAACAAGTTTGTCTGGCACAATAACCTGAAGTAGAAGGATTCGTGCAATAACAACTTGGTGGTCCCAACAGACGTGCCTTGCATTCATATTTCGTCATAGCTGTACAATTTACAATGTCAACCTCACAATCACCACCATTCGGTGTAGTATTTTTGCACCAATAATTCATGCCGCCCTCAGGGCAATACCTAGAACAGCCTGTCGGATTACATGCACCGGCCTCAGGATCGTGTGCACAATTTCGTACACCAAACCATTGATCACCGCAATTCCACATTGCTGTACACGTGTAGCATGTTGCGCTTCCCGAAGCTTCTTTTAAAAATGAGGGGTCTTCTACTTTAGCATTATACAGGCATACGGCACTAACTGCAATCAGCCATAAACAACCATAGATTTTGTATTTTGAGACTTTCATAATAATCTATCTTTCTTAATTGAATTAACACTCGTATTACTGTCAGCACACAACAGTTTCGATCTCAAGATATTCCTCACCAATCATCCAGCAATTCTATCATAATGCTCACCTCCTTTCTGATAGAATTGTTCTTTCGATGCGCATCAGTTCGCGTATATTTCTGATAACGTCACTAATTAACTGCGGGTATTCATCGCAAGGCCGGCCCTCGTGAGACATCCGGAGCTGGTTCACAACCTCCTTGGCAAGACTCTCGGCCTCGTTTACCTGATACTCTAATAGCCGTAACATTTCCGGCTTGTCTGCTTTTTCCAGGGCCTGAGTGCTGTTTCTTAGGCCAAGCCATACTAATGTCCTGGTATTGGCTAAGTATGTGCTGGCGTGGAGTGAATATAGAAGTGCGCTCGAGGCCGATCCCTCCGACGATTTTCGCCCTTTCTCAAAACAGTTCGCCCATTCATCAAATGCTCCCAGGCGGCTAAACCTGCCCGCAGCCACGCTAACATCATCAACTGCACGTTTGGATGTGCCTATGTTTTCAAGAAGCCATTGTTCGTCATACCCATATCGCAAACCTGTTTTGAGTAGCGAATCTCGGTTGAGCACAGAAAGCTGATAGGCGGAAACTGGCGGATAGGCAAACTGCCAAATATC
>Ga0209427_10000097_pt1 | contig 76587 bp, 80 predicted proteins | sample DeeMarSWOR136_30_FD_187465 | JGI IMG/M metagenome (GOLD analysis project Ga0209427, IMG submission 187465) | Marine sediment microbial communities from White Oak River estuary, North Carolina - WOR-1-36_30 (SPAdes) (version 2) | ecosystem: Environmental > Aquatic > Marine > Intertidal zone >... | reverse complement strand
TCATCTCTCTTACAATCCATCGAATCTTTTTCTGATTCAGCTTCTTCATGTATACTAAATCAGTTACTTTATTTTCTCGAAGGAAGTAATTTCGGGATAGTACAACAACCAAACTAAATAGAAATCTTTAAATACCAAGCTTATATTACGTGTTAAATTGTAACCATTACAAATTAGTATTTGTTACAAATTATGGGTGGATTGTTTGGATAGATATGTAAAAATTTTAAAAGAGAAAAATTTAAAGGTAACTCCCCAGAGACTTATAATCTTAAAATATTTAGGGGAGCATTGCACCCATCCTACCACAGATGAAATTTATAGTAATTTAAAATCAAATAATCCCTCTCTTTCAAAAACAACTGTTTATAATTCTTTGCAAATATTGGAAAAATACGGTATTGTTCAATCTATTACTATCTCTGGGTCTGAGCTCAGATATGATTTTAAAGAAAGAATGCATCACCATTTTCTTTGTAAGAAATGTGGGAGGATAATTGATATAGACGTTGAATGTCCAAATTTAGGTAAAATGCTTGAATGTGGACATGAAGTTGAGGAAGTACATGGATACTTTAAGGGTATTTGTAAAAAATGCATGAATGTGAGGAATAAAAATGGATCCTAAGACATTACATAAGATATCATATGGTTTATATGTGATCTGCTCAAAAAATGGTGAAAAAATAAATGGTCAAATAGCAAATGCTTTGTTTCAAGTTACATCTAAACCTCCAACAATAGCAGTTAGTATAAATAAACAAAATTTAACACACAGCTACATTGAAAAAAGTAATTGTTTTACAGTTTCAATTCTTTCAGAAAAAGCACCATTAACCTTTATTGGTAATTTTGGTTTTAAATCTGGAAGGGATATTGATAAATTTAAAAATGTAAAATATAGAACTGGAAAAAATAATATTCCAATTATTCTTGATTATACACTTGCTTGTTTAGATGTAAAAGTAATTAATAAAATACAGGTTGGAACACATACTATTTTTATAGGAAAAGTGGAAGATGGTGAAGTCCTTTCTGAAGAAAAAACTATGACTTATGAATATTATCATAAGGTAAAGGGAGGGTATTCACCAAAAACTGCTCCTACATATAGCGAAGCAGTAGATATAGAATCAAAAAAGGAGGAAAAAAACATGGACAAATATGTATGCAAAGTTTGTGGTTATGTATATGACCCAAAAAAAGGAGACCCAGATAATGGAGTACCACCAGGGACAAAATTTGAAGACGTTCCAGACAGCTGGGTATGTCCAGTCTGTGGGGCTAGTAAAAAAGATTTTAGAAAGGAGTGATTCAGCTGAATAAGGTTGAGATAAAGAAGGATATTTACTGGGTTGGTGGAATTGACTGGCATATCCGTAATTTCCATGGGTATTCAACAAATCGTGGAACATCTTACAATGCGTACCTAATTATAGATAAAAAAATTACATTAGTTGATACCGTAAAACACTACCTTTTTGATGAAATGCTTTCAAGAATAAAAGAAATTATCGATCCTTCAAAAATAGATTATATCATATCAAACCATGTTGAAATGGATCATTCTGGTTCAATAACAAAGATTCTTGAATACTGCCCAAATGCAACAATCATAACATCAACAAGAGGCGAAAAAGGACTCAAAAGACACTATAAAAAGGATTTAAAATTTAAAGTAGTAAAATCAGGTGATAGCCTAAATATTGGTAAAAGAGTCCTTAAGTTTGTTGAGGTACCAATGGTTCATTGGCCAGATTCTATGGTAACCTATATTCCTAGTGATAAACTTCTTCTTCCAAATGATGCTTTTGGGCAACACATAGCAAGTTCAGAACGCTTCGATAATGATTTTGACTGGGGAATTTTAAAGGAAGAGGCGGCAAAATATTATGCAAATATTGTAATGCCTTATGGCAGTCAAGTAGAAAAGGCTCTAGAAGCACTTGATGGACTAGATATTGATATGATTGCTCCAAGCCATGGGATAATATGGAGATCCTTAATTCCAAAGATTTTAGAAGAATATAAAAAATGGGCAAAATACCAGACAGAAAAAAAGGCATTAATCATATATGATTCAATGTGGGGTTCTACAGAGAAAATAGCATACTATCTAAGAGAAGGAATTGAAGATTCAGAGGTTCCAGTCACCTTAAGAAGTCTAAAAAATACACATATCTCAGATATTATAACAGATGTTTTAACATCTAAAATGATTTTAATAGGTTCTCCAACACTTAATAACACAATGCTTCCAACAATGGGTGCTTTTCTTACATATTTAAAAGGATTAAGACCAAAGGATAGAATTGGATTTGTATTTGGGTCCTATGGTTGGGGAGGTCAGGCGGTTGGTGAGATTGAAAAGATATTAAAGGATTTATCATGGGATATGCCTATGGAGAGTATAAATCTAAACTATATCCCAGATAAAAATGAATTAATAAATGTAAAAAAAATAGGAAATAAATTAGGAAGATACATAAAAGAAAATTAGAGGTGAAAAAATGTGTAAAAGTTGTGGATGTCAAGACGCTGGTAAAAAAATAAAATATGAATGCCAATGTTCAATGGAAGATTGTAGTTGTGGAATTATTGAGTTTGATAAGGAACCAACTGCTACTCCATATTGTTGCGGCGTTCCGATGAAGAGAATAAAATAATAGATTTAATTTAAAATAAATAATTTGGGTAAGGATAAAATATGGTAAAGAAGAAAGAGAAAAATATTAAAATAAAGGCAAAAAAAGAAAAGGAATTAACATCTGAAAAAACAAACACGCCTACTGTATGGAATCCATTTAATATGATGGATGCAATGGATAAGTTCTTTTGGGAAGATCCCTGGACGCCGTTTTGGCGTAGAAATCGATGGGGAGGTTTGATACCCAGAGATACCTGGTTGGATACAGATACTAGAATTACTGCTATAGATATGATTGATACAGGAAAAGGATACAAAATTACCGCTGAGATGCCTGGTGTTAACAAAAAAGATATCGAGGTAAATATTACACCAAATAATATAAGTATATGTGGTGAGAAAAAAACTGAATCTAAAGATAAGGACGAGGGCTGGGTAAGACATGAACGAAGTTATTCAACAATTTGCAGAACAATGATTTTTCCAGAAGAAGTAAATCCAGATAAAGCTGATGCAACGCTGAAAGATGGAATTTTAGAAATAGAAGTAACAAAGAAAACACCAACATCGGTAAAAGGTAAAAACATACCAGTAAAATAATAAAACATATATGAATTGTAGAGGTTTGATAATATGGGAAAGATAAAAATTTTTAGATGTAGAATATGTGGCGATCCATATATTGGATCTGAAGCACCAACTCAATGTCCATTTTGTGGTGCACCCCAAAAATTCTTTGTAAATGCTGATCAGTGGAATCCAGAGGAATTTAACGTTAATCTTAGCGATGTATCTAGAAAAAATCTTGAAGCAGCATTAAAACTTGAGCTTGATAATGCAGCATTTTATGATTGTGCAAAAAAAGCTGCGGATAAAGCTGGTGATAATTACAGTTTTGCAAAGTTTAAGGCATTGATGAAAGTAGAACGAGAGCATGCTTCAGCTATTTCAAAATTCTTAAAGATTTCTCAACCTGATTTAGAAAAACAAATGTGTAATGCAAATTCAAAAGTGAATACAAAGGAGGGTTGGGAACGGGAGAGTCGTGCAATAAAATCCTATACAAAATTTCAAAATGAAGCAAAAGAACCAAGACTTAAGGAGTTCTTTGGAGCTCTTGTTCAAATCGAAAATGATCATCTTGATTTACATGCGGAGTATTTAAAATAAAATTTAAAAGTGAGGAATTAAATGGATTTAAATAACTTTGATCTTGAAGATCTTCTCAAGGCAGCAATAAAAAGTGAAGAAGATAGCAATAGACTTTATTTAAAAATGGCAAAAAAAACAAAAAATGGACTGCTTGGAGATAAACTTAAATTTCTTGCAAATGAAGAAAATAAACATAGAAAATTTATTGAAGAGATTTATGCAAATCATTATCCAGATAACGAACTTGTTTTGCCAAGGGAAACACCTGTTCCCCTACCAAAAATAGAATATAGTGAAAAAACTCCTTTAAGTCAGCTGTTAAATCAAGCAATGAACGCAGAAGAATCAGCCAGTCGATTTTACAGATCTCTTTCCAATAGATTTGAAAATGGAAGCAAGATACATAATACTTTGCTTTATTTTTCAGATATGGAACTCGGTCATTTTAAAATTCTTAAAATGGAAAAAGAAAGTATGGAGCGTTTTGAAGAAGGTGATGTTTATTGGCCTATGGTACATGTAGGTCCATAAAAATTTAAATTGGAGGTAATTACATGAAGAGTATAAAAGGAACAAAAACTGAAAAAAATCTTCTTGCAGCTTTTGCAGGAGAATCCCAAGCTAGAAACAGATATTCATTTTTTGCATCTAAAGCAAAAAAAGAAGGTTTTGAACAGATTGCTGCGATATTTCAAGAAACAGCAGATAATGAAAAAGAACACGCAGAAGTCTTTTTCAAACATCTTCAAGGTGGAGATGTTGAAATTATGGCTGCTTATCCGGCAGGAGTAATTGGTAATACTGTTGAAAATCTACTTGCAGCAGCTGAAGGTGAAAAAATGGAATGGGGAACTCTTTACCCAGATTTTGAAAGGATTGCAAAAGAGGAAGGATTTCCCATGGTAGCTCATAGTTTTAGAGAAATCGGTAAGGTAGAAGCTTATCATGAAAGAAGATATCGAAAACTTCTTGAAAACGTTAAGAAAAAACAGGTTTTCAAAAAGGATAAAGTTATAAAATGGAAATGCAGAAACTGTGGATATGTCTATGAGGGAAAAGAAGCACCTGATGTATGTCCTGCTTGTCAACATAAGCAAAGCTATTATGAGATTTGGATGGAAAATTATTGAATGGTGAAAAAAATGCCAAAAATTACAGACGTTAAAGATGCAATAAAAACTGCTATACAAATGGAAAAAGATGGTTATTCCTTCTATGAAAAAGCCGCTGCTCAAACATCAAGTGATATGGGTAGGACTATCTTTAAAAGTATTGCTGCTGATGAACTTCTGCATCTTGAGGTTTTTCAAAAGTTATTCAATGAAAAAATTGGAAAAGATGAATGGCATAATCTGGTAAATACCAGCAGTAAATATGTTGATATTCCGATTTTTCCAAAGGATCTCAAAAGAATCGAAGGAGTAAACCCTGATACAAATGAAATAGATGCATTGCGAATAGCAATGGACAGCGAACAAAGGGCAATTGATTATTATTCAGAAATAAGAGAAAACAGCACTGATAACGAGGTAAATAAAATCATTGATGAAATCATAAATCAAGAAAAAAATCATTATAATATTTTAGAAGGAGAGTTCCATCATATAACAAGCACGGGTTATTGGTTTGACCTTGATTATTTAGGTACATAATTTGAGGTGAAAAACTGAATCCTGATATAAAAATCGATGCTGAATTGGATTGTGTCGGATATTATTGCCCGATGCCTATTGCTATGACAAAAGAGGAAATTGACAAAATAAAAGTTGGTCAGGTATTGAAAGTTGAGGCAGATGACCCTGCAGCTGAGGAAGATATCAAACGTTGGGCTAAAAGAACTGGTCATAAAATATTGAAGTTTGAAAAAGATGGAAATATTATGACCTTTTATATTAAAAGGATGAAATGAGATGATAGAAAATGAAGGATAAAAATTCTATATTATATGTCCTAACAACAGATGCTCCAGAAAAACAGTATTCACCATTGGTCTTAGCACAAACTGCCAAGATGATGGACATAAAACCAATAGTATATTATCTTGGTACAGGTCTTAGGATTTTAAGACCTGGTGTAGCTGAAAAAATCAAGCTGGGAAGTTTCCCTAGTGTAGCTGAAATGATTAAAAAAACACTTGATATGGGAATAGAAATTTACGTTTGCGAAGCATCTAAACAAATGCTAGGTTTGGAAAAAGTGGAATTGATACCCGGTGTAAAAATAGTTGGTGCTGGAACGCTTAATGATCTAGCACTTGATGCTGGTTCAACAATGTGGTTTTAAAGAGGAAAAAATGGGGAGAATTTATTTAGATCATGCATCATCAATGCCTGTAGATTCTAGGGTTCTTGATTATGCTAAGCCATATCTTACAGAGGGATTTGGAAATCCTTCCTCTCTTTACTCATTTGGACTTAAAGCAAAAAGTGCAATTGAAGATGCAAGGAAAAAAATTGCAGAATTTATCAATGCTGAAAATGAAAAATCAATTATATTTACATCCTGTGCAACTGAATCAAATAATCTGGCAATCCGAGGAACAGCACTTAGAAATATATCAGATGGAAAAGATGTAATCGCAAGTGCAATAGAGCATATCTCAGTTATAAATCCTATGAAGGAGCTTCAAAAAAATGGTTTTAATTACATATCTGTTCCAGTTGATAAATATGGATGTGTAGATCTAAAAAAACTTGAAAAAATATTGACAAAAAAAACTACAGTTACATCTGTAATGTATGCAAATAATGAAATAGGAACAATAGAGCCTATCAGAGAAATTAGTGAAATTGTTCATAATAAAGGTAAATATTTACACGTTGATGCAACAGCTGCTGCCGGACGAATACCAATTGATGTTCAGAAAGATGGAATTGATCTTTTAACCCTTTCCTCAAATGATTTTTATGGACCAAAAGGAGCAGGCGCCCTATACGTCAAACCAGGGGTAAAAATACAATCAATTATGCCTGGCGGAGGACAAGAACGCGGCTTAAGGTCTGGAACTGAAAATGTATTTTCCATAGTTGGAATGGGTGAGGCTGCAAATATTGCAAAAAAAGAAATGAAAAACGAAAGTATAAGACTCAAGAAAATTAGAGATAAACTAATAAAAGAAATATTGACCATTAAGAATGCATATTTAACAGGTCATCCTGTAAAACGACTTCCTCATCATGCCAGCTTTCGTTTTAGCCATATCGAAGGTGAGTCTATACTTTTGAATATGGACATGTATGATATCCAGGTTGCAACTGGTTCTGCATGTTCATCAAAAACTCTTGAGCCATCACATGTTCTTATATCAATTGGTTTAAAACATGAAGAGGCTCACGGATCAATGGTCATGACCCTTGGCCGTTCAAATGATTTAAAGCAAGTTCCAAATATTGTAAAAGCGGTGAAAGAAACAGTCCAAAGATTAAGGGAACTTTCACCATTGACAAAATAAGAGGTGATAAAAATTCCAGGATATAGTAAGAAAGTAATGGAGCATTTTATGAATCCAAGAAACGTTGGTGTAATCAAAGATCCAGATGGTTATGGGAAAGTTGGTAATCCTGTATGTGGAGATTTGATGGAGATTTACATCAAAGTAAAAGATGATGTTATTACAGATATAAAATTCAAAACCTTTGGTTGTGGTTCAGCTATTGCAACAAGCAGTATGGTTACAGAACTTGCTAAAGGCAAACATGTTGATGATGCGATAAAAATAACAAGAAATGATGTTGCAGATGAACTTGAAGGTCTTCCACCACAGAAAATGCACTGTTCAAATCTTGCTGCTGATGCTTTACAGGCAGCAATTAAGGATTATAAAAAGAAAAAAAATAAATAAATTTATGGAGGTAAAATTATGACAAAAGTTAGAGAAATATACAAATGTAATATTTGTGGGAATATTGTAGAGGTTTTACACGCTGGTGTTGGAGAGCTTGTATGTTGTGGTGAACCTATGGAACTTATGAAGGAAAAAACTGAGGATTCATCAGTTGAAAAACATGTTCCATATATCAAAAAAACAGCAAATGGAGTTCTTGTAAAAGTTGGCCAAAATCAAGATCATCCAATGGAAGAGAAACATTACATTGAGTGGATCCAAATTATTGCTGATGGTGTAGCCTATAGAAAGTTTTTAAAACCAGGTGATAAACCACAAGCTGAATTTACAATAAAAGCAGATAAAATTGAGGCACGAGAATATTGTAATGTACATGGATTATGGAAATCCTAATTTCAATATATTCTGGTTAAAATACAATGTTTTATAAAGCTAAAAAGAGGAAAAAATATGTTTTGTTATCAGTGTGAAGAAACAATAAATAATAAAGGCTGTACAACTGCAGGTGCATGTGGAAAAAAAGGTGATGTAGCAAACCTACAGGACCTTTTAATCTACCTCATGAAAGGAATTTCAATTTGTAATAATGAAGCAAGAAAACAGGGTAAAAATTCTGAAGAAGCAGATGTTTTTATCATGGATAACTTATTTGCAACAATTACAAATGCAAATTTTGATAAACAATATTTTTTTGACAAAATTCAGCAAGGGATAAAATTACGAGATGAGATAAAGAAAAATGTCTCTGTAAATTTAAATCATGATGCTGTTGTATGGAAATCTGAAAATAGAGAAGAGATATTAAAAAAAGCAGAAACAATAGGTATACTTTCAACAGAAAATGAAGATATCAGATCGCTTCGTTGGTTATTGACCTATGGAGTAAAAGGAATGGCTGCATATGCTCATCATGCTTATGAGCTTGGAAAAAAAGATGATGAGATTTTTAAGTTCATAGAAAAGGCTTTAATTAGCACTACTCAAAATCTACAGGTAGATGATTTGGTCAATCTTGTCATGAAATGCGGGGAGATGGGGGTAAAAACCATGGCATTACTTGATAATGCAAATACCTCTGCTTATGGCAATCCAGAGATTACAAATGTAAATATTGGAGTTCGTAGCAATCCTGGCGTTCTTATCAGTGGTCATGATTTGAAGGACCTTGAGGAATTACTAAAACAAACAAAAGGTACTGGTGTGGATGTATATACCCATGGTGAGATGCTACCAGCAAATGCATATCCTGCATTTAAAAAATATCCTCATTTAGTAGGTAACTATGGAAGTTCATGGTGGAAACAAAAAGAGGAATTTGAAAAATTTAATGGTCCTATACTTTTAACTTCAAATTGCTTGGTTCCCCCAAGAGAATCTTATAAAGATAGGGTATATACAACAGGAGTTGTTGGCTTTGAAGGTCTGAAACATATTCCTAATAGAAAAATTGGAGGATCAAAGGATTTCTCAGCAATAATTGAACATGCAAAAAGAAGTTCTCCACCTGAAAAAATTGAAGAAGGTGAGATAACAATTGGTTTTGCTCATAATGCAACATTAAGTGTTGCAGACAAAGTTGTTGAGGCCGTTAAAAATGGAAATATCAAACGTTTTGTCGTTATGGCAGGATGTGATGGCCGAAGACCAAACAGACAGTACTATACTGATTTTGCAAATGCTCTATCAAAAGATACAGTGATACTTACAGCAGGATGTGCAAAATATAGATATAACAAACTAGGACTTGGAGATATTGGAGGAATACCCAGAGTAATTGATGCAGGTCAGTGTAATGATTCTTACTCTTTGGTATTAATTGCAAAGAAGCTTGCAGAAGTATTTGGTACAAGTATTAATGAACTCCCAATCTCCTTTAACATTGCATGGTATGAACAAAAAGCTGTTCTTGTGCTTCTTTCACTATTGTTCCTTGGTGTAAAAAACATCATGCTTGGACCGACTTTACCTGCATTTGTCTCGCCAAGCGTGTTAAAGGTGCTTGTCGATAAATTCAACATACAACCAAATTCAAATGTTGAAAACGACCTTCCGGCATTAAAAATAGTAGCATAAATTGATAATTATGGCTAAAAGAAAAATTGTAAAAATTGATGATGAAAAATGTACCGGCTGCGGACTGTGCATCCCGAATTGCCCCGAGGGTGCAATTCAGATAATAGATGGAAAAGCAAGACTTGTTAGTGATATTTTCTGTGATGGTCTTGGTGCGTGTCTTGGACATTGTCCAGAGGGTGCAATCACTACCGAAGAGCGTGAAGCAGAACCTTATGATGAAAAAAAGACAATGCAAAATATTGTAAAAGCAGGTAAAAATACAATTATTGCTCATCTAAAACATTTGAAGGATCATGGTGAAACAGGTTATCTAAACGAGGCACTTGAATATCTGAAGGAAAGAGAGATTGATATAGATTTCAAAGAAACTGAATGTATAAAAAATAATCAACCTTACAGTGCATGTCCTGGAGCACAAATGAGAGATTTTTCAGATGAAAAGAAAGAAACTCTTAATGAAAGCGGATCCAGAACTTCTCAGCTTAAACATTGGCCGATTCAACTTCATTTAGTACCTCCATTTGCACCTTATTTTAAGGGTAAAGATGTGCTTCTTGTAGCAGATTGTGTTGGTTATACAATAGGTGATTTTCATAAAGACTACTTAAAGGGTAGAAGTCTTTCGATTGCCTGTCCAAAACTTGATTCAAATCAGGAGATTTATCTTGATAAATTAATCAAACTTATTGATGGTGCAAAGATAAATACACTTACTGTTATGACAATGGAGGTTCCCTGTTGTAATGGACTGCTTAATTTAGCAAAAAAAGCTGCAGAAAAGGTTAACAGAAAAATTCCTATAAAATCAATTGTTGTTGGTATCAAAGGAGATATATTAAAAGAGGAATGGGTTTAAGAGGTAAATATATGGAAAAGAAATGTTATAAGGCTGGGGAAAAAGCACCTGATTTTTCTTTATTTGATCAAAACGAAAAGAAATTTAAATTATCTGATTTCAAAGGAAAAAGGATTCTTTTATCGTTTCACCCACTTGCTTGGACAGGTGTTTGTTCAAAACAGATGAAATCATTAGAAGAACATTGGAAAGATTTTGAAGAGTTAAATACCATTGCAGTAGGTATAAATGTCGATTCTGTTCCTTCGAAAAAAGCATGGGCTGAAAATCTTGGTATATCCAATACTAGGTTACTATCTGACTTTTGGCCTCATGGTAAAGTTGCAAAACTTTATAAGATATTTAGAGAAGAAGGTGGTTTTTCAGAACGTGCTAATATAATTGTAAATGAAAATCAGGAAATCGAGTTCATCAGAATCTATGAGATAGGGCAATTACCTGATATAAATGAGATTTTAACTTTCTTAAGAGAAAATGAGTAGGAGAGAAAAAATGGATTCCAATAATATTGTCATTCTAGATGATAACAATTGGGAAAAAATTGTTGAAAAGGGAGATAAATCTGTTGTAGTAATGTTTTCAAGTCCAACTTGCCCCTATTGTAAGCAAATGGAGCCATATTTTAAGAACTATGCTTCAGATTTTAAGGAAAAAATAGTATTTGCAAAAGTCGATATCTCTAAAAGTCCTACTATTGCAAGTAGATATGGTATTATGGGGACGCCAACTTTCAAGTTTTTTTGTAATGGAAAACCAGTTTATGAGCTAGTTGGTTCTGTGTATCCTCATTTGATTAAAAAGGCAGTGGAGGATACCTTAGTTCATGGCCCTGCTTGTGCAGATAGTACCACATGGCATGCTCCTGAAGTAAGCCCATATGCCTAATTTGTTATAAAAGAAATAATATGAATGTAAAAGACGCAATTGAAAAAAGAAGGGCATATCGCTCCTTGGAACCAGTTAAAATTACTAAGGAACTTATTTATCATTTGGCAAGGTGTGCTCAAATTACAGCATCCTGTTTTAACAATCAACCTTGGAGATATGTTTTTGTTTATGATAAAGATATACTTAAGAAAATGCGTGAGGCACTTTCATCTGGTAATATATGGGCTCATAAAGCATCAATGATTATAGTAGTATTTGGTCAGAAAGATGATGATTGTGTAATAAAAGATCGGATATACTATCGTTTTGATATCGGAATGGCAACTGAGGCAATGATTTTAAGGGCTACTGAATTAGGACTTGTTGCTCATCCTATTGCGGGTTACAGTCCTAAAAAGAGCAGGGAGATATTAGAAATTCCAGAAAATTTTGATGTTATAACCCTTGTCATAGTTGGCAAACATTCAGATAAAACTGACCCGGTTCTATCAGATAAGCAAATCAAAGCAGAAAAAGAAAGACCTGAACGTAAACCTATAGATGATTTTGTATATATAAATAGATATATTAAAAAGAGGTGATATGAAATGAGAATTGAGCATGTCAAAGGTAAAAATAAAGGAAAAATATTGTTATATGCTTTAAGTACCTGCGGATGGTGCAAAAAGACAAAGGATTTCCTAAGCAAATCAGGTGTTGAATACTCATATATTTTTGTAGATGAAGTTGATGAAAAAGAAAAGGATAAAGTAATGGATGATGTAAGAAAATGGAACCCTCGTTGCTCATTTCCAACAATGGTAATAAATGATAAGAAATGCATTGTTGGCTACAAGGAAGATGAAATTAAAGAGGCTCTAGGGCTATGAAGGACATTAATAATAAAAGTGTAGACAGTTTATATGAAAGATTAAAAAGGGAGGCAGAATCAGCGGGTTATAATCTTAATACTGATGTAAAATTTACAAAAGACCTTATTAAAGGTCTTCTAATAAATGAAGAAAGATATGGATACTGGGCTTGCCCTTGTAGACTTGCATCAGGTAATAAAAAAGATGATTCGGATATAATATGTCCTTGTGACTATCGCGATCCTGATTTGAATGATTTTGGTACATGTTATTGTGCATTATATGTTTCAAAAGAAGTAATAGATGGAAAAAAAGAAATAGTATCTATTCCTGATAGAAGACCTATAAAAGAAGAAAAAGAAAAAATGAAAAAAATACAAAAAAAAGTAAAAAACGGATTATTATCAAAACCAGTTTGGAGATGTAAGGTATGTGGCTATCTTTGTGCAAGAGATGAACCACCTGAGATATGTCCTATTTGTAAAGTTACTAAAGATAGATTTGAAAGATTCATGTAAATAAATAATATCAAATTTTGATAGTTTCTACAAATTATCCTAAAGTATGTTTATCTATTCTTAAGCAATATCTTTGATTTTTGAAATTATCTTTTGTTTCACATCTTCAGATAATGATTCATCAAGCTTTGGATATACTTTTTCTTCCTCAAAATTCTTATGTTTGATTATGAACTCTCTAAAACTATAAACTCCTGTTAAAGTTCTTCTTTTTCGAACGTCTTGTCTCCAGTTGTTTAAGGTGTTAATGATATAGTTGTGTTGTTTAGTTAGTTCTGGTAACATTTTATAACCATCAATTACATCTTTTGGGTTATATGATGTAAAAATTGCTTTTTCTTCAATAAAAATATGTTTTTCAAGCTCCCATTCAAACTTATTAAATGCTTTAGTGATATACTCATAATTAGATTTGCTATTTTTTTCTAAATCATTAATGAGTTCTTCGATCTTACAGTGATCTTTTATCATTATTTTAAGAATACTATTTTCATTTTTCATATTAAAAAGACACCCTCAGATTAAACCTTGTATATATTCAGATGGTTTATAATATTGCTTCAAATGTTTTCAAAATACTCTTATATAAAAATTATATTATAGGAGTAGAATTATCGCAAAGATTGAAATGATATGAAAAAAGATGATATTGAGATTAAATTTGTCAATTACTGGTCTGAGAATGATATAATTAAATTATATAAAGCTGGAGGTTGGTGGAAAGAATCTTATGATTCTTCTGGAATTAAATCACTAATTTCCGGCAGTTTTGCCTTTGCTGTAGTAATTGATAATAAAACAGGACAAACAATTGGTATGGGGCGTATTATATCTGATGGTGTTTCTGATGCATATTTTCAAGATCTTGTTATTTTACCTGAGTATCGAGGCAGAGGAATTGGAAAAAAACTTGTAAATTATCTTATTAAATACTGTTTATCAAAAAAACTTATATGGATAGGTCTTATTGCAGAACCTGGACAGGATGAGTTTTACTTATCTGTTGGTTTTAAACATATGAAGAATTATGTCCCGATGAGATATAAAGGGGAGTAGTAACATTGCTCAAAACTTCACTATCACTTGATGATTTTAAACCTATTAAGCTTGAGGATAAAAACCTGTTTGATAACCACTATTCAAAATATCCACCAATGCATAGTGATAACCTTTTTACAACAATGATAAGCTGGATGGATTACAGTAATTATCAATATGCATATTTGAATGATGACCTAATAATTTTTACAAATATAAACAATCTCATTCAATTTAGACTGCCTTCAGGTAATTTCAATAAGGAAGTTGTTCAGCAGGTCTTTCAACTTGCAAAAAAGGAAGGTTCAGACTCACCAATCGGACTTATTGATAACGAAATGAAGAACCAAATTTTAAAAATATGGCCAGGTCTAGATTTTATACAAGATAGAAAATACTATGATTATGTTTATCTGGCATCTAATCTTGCTGATTTGAGCGGATCAGATTATAGTAAGATTCGAAATAGACTTAATAAGTTCATAAGTAAATATAATTACACAATAGAAAAAATTACAGAAGAAAATATGGCTGAAGTAGGTAATTTTCTAAAAAGATGGTGTCTATGGAAAGATTGTGATTCTGATATTTTACTTGAAAATGAAAAAAAGGCTATACTTTACTCTATGTCACATTTCTTTGAACTCAATTTGTCAGGCATAGCTGTACTTATAAATGGAAAAATTGAAGCAATAGCTGTTTTTGAAAAAATGTCACCTGATACAGCTGTCGTACATTATGAAAAAGGTTCTCCAGATTACGATGGAATATATAAAGCGATAAATCAAGAAACAGCAAAAATACTACAAAAAGATTTTAAATATATAAACAGACAATCAGATATGGATCTACCTGGTTTAAGAAAAGCAAAAATGTCTTACAGACCTTACCGAATGATAGAGGTCTCTCATATTGAGAAAAAAAACCTATGATATTGCTTTAGCATCCCTATTTTTATTAATCATCACAAGATGGGCAGAATAGTTCAAATTCGTTACTAGCTCTCATAATCTTGCAGATTCTACATGTTTCTGCAAGTACTGATCCGCCACCGTTTTCAATTATATTTCCTGCTGAAATTTTAATTTCCGCTAAGATAAAGTTATCTGCAATTTCAACTTTACCACGTTTTCGTGATACATACTGACAAACTGCAGCAGGAGTAATACCAAGTTTTTCTGCCGCTTCTTTCTGACTTAGTCCAAAATCATGGATCATGCTCTCGGCAAAACCTTTCCTAATTACGGGTAACCCGCTCCACATCATATACTCGCATGTTGTTCGTTTCACAAATATGAATTGAGTTTTCTATACTTATAATTAACGATTGTTTATTTTATTTAAAAAAAAAATTTATTTTCTTCAATAAATTAGTAATTTTCACACCAAAACATTTAAATACCCTAGATATATTAACAATTGTTAATCAAAGGTGAAATGGGGGTTAATTATAATTTCATTTCGTAAATTCGAGGTGATATAAAAAAGTCAAATTAGATTGAATGTATCCTAGGGGTGCAAAGCCATGGAGAAACCATCTTTTAACATCCCATCCTTTCCTCCTCTCCTCAAATGGATTTTTTTTAATGTCCTCCGGTTTTGCAACCCCTCACAACTTTTTTTAAAAACTATATAATACACCTACAAACATTAAAAAAAATTATAGTTGGCATATATGAAAAATCTAATAGATAAAATTGAAACACTAAAAAATAGTGAAATAGGCAATTTAGTTAATCAAAGAATAAATGAATTTAAAAAAATAAACAGAAAATCTAATAATGAATTATTTCAGGAAATGTGCTTTTGTATTTTAACTGCTAACTATAATGCTGAAAAAAGTATTAAAATCCAAAATGAGATTCAAGATTGTTTTTCTAACGATACCAAAGATGAACTCTCAAAAAAGTTAAGATATCATGGTCATAGATTTCCAAATACTAGGGCAAAATACATATCTGAATCCTTAAAATGCAAAGATAAATTAAAGGATATTGTTCAATTTCATGATAAACAAGCTCTTAGAAACTGGATTGTCAATAACGTTAAAGGTCTGGGTTACAAAGAGGCTAGCCATTTTCTCAGAAACATAGGATTTGATGATTATGCAATTATTGATTTTCATATTATCGACATCTTATATGATCACAAATTAATACAAAAACCAAAAACAATAACAAAAAACAAATACATTGAAATCGAGGATTTATTGAAAAAAATAGCTAAAAAAACAAATCTAACTTTAGCTGAACTTGATTTATATTTATGGTATATAGAAACAGGTAAAATATTGAAATGAAGAACTAAATAATGGTAGGTAAATATGGATAAAACCGATCCAATCTGTGGGATGAAGGGAACAATACCAGCACATGATCATTATTTTTGTAGTGAATATTGTATAAAAAAATATGAGGAGCAACATAATATTTCTGAAGAAAATAAATATTGCCCAAGTTGTGCAATAAAAGCTGGGACACCATGGTATAAAGAAAAATTATTTATTACAATACTTGTAACATTAATACTACTTGCAATAGGATATTTTCTTGACCCTCAAAAGAGATTCTTCTATGCATTTAAGGACTATTTTTTACTAATTTGGTGGGCAATATTAATTGGTTTTCTGATAGGGGGAATTATTGATTATTTTGTACCTAGAACATATATTGAGAAGTATTTGTCTCGTCATCAAAAAAGAACCATTGTTTATTCTATAATATTTGGTTTTTTGATGAGTGCATGTTCTCATGGCATTCTTGCAATTGCCATAGAGTTATACAAAAAAGGGGCTAGTACTTCATCAGTTGTTGCATTTTTATTGGCATCTCCATGGGCAAACCTACCTATTACATTTTTGCTCTTTGGGTTCTTTGGAATGAAGGCTGTTTTTATCGTAATATCTGCTTTAATAATTGCTTTCATAACAGGTTTGATATTCCAAAGATTAGAGCGAAAAGGTTGGGTAGAATGTGACAAATGCAAGTTAGGCGAAGATAATGCTATATTAACTGATTTCTCTATAATAAAGGATATAAAAAGAAGGATTAAACAATACAAATTTACAGCTGAAAATAATATCAAGGCAATAAAGGGAACATTATCAGGATCATGGGCTCTTACAAGGATGGTAATGTGGTGGTTAATAATTGGGATGATAATGGCTGCCGTAGCAAGAGGATTTGTACCACATCACCTTTTTGAGCAATATATGGGACCAACAATACTTGGACTCTTGGTAACACTGTTTTTTGCAACAATAATCGAGGTATGTTCTGAAGGAAGCTCACCACTTGCTTTTGAAATTTATAATCAAACAGGAGCCTTTGGTAACAGTTTTGTATTTCTGCTATCAGGTGTTGCCACGGATGTTACTGAAATAGGACTGATATGGCATAATATAGGTAAAAAAGCAGCAATATGGCTTCCTATTATTACAGTACCTCAGGTCATTATTCTTGGTTATTTATTTAATTTATTTCTTTAAAATCATAAATTAATTAAAACTGATTTTTAAATAAAATCTTAATTAATTCTTCTTAAAATAACCTAAAGATTTTTAGAGGGTTAATATATCAAGGGTGTGGTGATTTAATTGGATTTCAATCTTTCTTCAGAACAACAAATGTTCCAAAAAATAATCAGAGAATTTTGTGAAAAAGAATTAAAACCTATTGCTGCTAAGATAGATCAAGAAGAATATTTCCCATTTGAATTTTATAAAAAAGCAGGAAAAATGGGTCTAATGGGTATGACAGTTCCACAAAAGTATGGTGGAGCAGGTATCGATAAGGTTAGTTATATGATTGCTCTTGAAGAAATATCCAGATATTGTGGTTCTACTGGTTTAACTGTTGAAGCTCATAACACACTTGGTTGTGGATATATTTACGAACATGGATCTGAGGAACAAAGAAAAAAATATCTTCCAAAAAATACAACTGGTGAAGGATTTATTGCACTAGCAATTACAGAACCAAATGCTGGTTCAGATGTTGCTGGACTGCAAACAACTGCGGTTCTTGACAAAGATGAATGGGTCATTAATGGAACAAAGCAATTTATTACAAGTGGAGATATTGCAAATGTAACTATTGTAATGGCAAAAACAGATAAAGATAAAGGTGCAAAGGGTGTATCTGCGATTCTTGTAGAGAAAGATACTAAAGGTTTCAAAGTCGGTCAAATGGAAGATAAACTGGGGCTGCGTGGTAGCAGGACTGCAGAGCTTATTTTTGATGATTGTAGGGTTCCAAAAGAAAACCTTCTTGGTGAAAAAAATAAAGGATTTTATGGTGTAATGGACACTCTTGATAGAGGTAGAACAGCTGTTGGTGCAATGTCTGTTGGTATTGCCCGTGGAGCTCTTGAGGATAGTTTAGAATATGCCAATCAGCGGCAGCAGTTTGGTAGACCTATTGGAAAATTCCAAGCAATCAGATGGATGATATCTGATATGGCGACAGATATAGATGCTGCAAGGTTACTTGTTTATCGCGCTGCGTTTTTAGAAGATAATAAATTACCTTACAGTAAAGAGTCAGCAATGGCAAAATTGTTTGCATCTGAAATAGCAATGAGAGCAACTAATAAAGCAATTCAGATTTTTGGCGGTTATGGATATATACGGGAATACCCTGTTGAAAGATATTTCAGAGATGTAAAACTATGTCAAATCGGTGAAGGAACATCAGAAGTCCAAAGAATCGTAATTTCAAAGAAACTAGGATTATAAAAAGAATTTATTTGTATGGTAAGAATTCTTTACCTAATAATTCTCTTGCAATAATTATTCTCATTATATTCATTGTACCTTCTGCACCAATTGAATAGGATCGAACGCCTCTTATTCCCATTTCGATGGGATACTCTTTAGTATAACCTAAGGCTCCGTACCAATCAGCCACCTCATTCATCACTGAGAAAGCATATATTGGTGCACGTAGCTTTGAAATTGCAGCTGCAATAGATACTTGATGGTGTGTTGCTTTTTTTTCCTTGTACATCTTATCCATTAACCAGGCAGCTCTATAGGTTTGAAGTTTTACTGCATCGATATTACAATGATGTTCTGCTAAAGGAAATTGTATTCCTTCAAAACTACCTAGTGGTCGTCCAAATGCTTTTCGTGTTTTGATATGGTCCATTCCAAGGGCTAAGGCAGCTTCTGAAGCTCCAATACAGGTGGCTCCGATAAGAACACGTGCAGCTGAAAAACCTTCCATAGCATAATAAAAACCTTTGTTATGCTCACCTATTAGATAATTTTCCGGTAATTTAACATCTTTCATTGTAAAACCACCCGTTGAAATACCCATACGACCCATATCCTCAAATAAGGTTGTTTCAACATTAGGATTATCTCTTAATGGAACTGCAAAGAAGGAAAATCCTTTATGAGCTTTAGATGGATCAGTTCGTGCTAAAGTTAGATGAATTCCACCCCATTTACTGGACTCTGTTATACCACTGATGAATATCTTTTCACCATTAAGTGTCCAGTTTTTACCTTTTTTTTCCGCCTTAGTTTTAGCTGCTCCTAAAATATCAGAACCTCCTTCAGGTTCTGTAACGGCTATACCGCAAAAGGCATTTCCAGAAGTTATTTTTGGTAAATATTTCTCTTTTGCTTCCTTGGTTCCATATTGACTAAATATAAATCCCCATGCTGCTTCCACTAGATAAAGAACTGGTATTGCAAGACTAATATCAGCCCGACCAAGTTCTTCAGCAGCAATACTTGCCATTGTCCAATCGACTCCGGCACCTCCATATTCCTGTGATGCAGTAGGAGCAAGTAATCCAAGCTTTCCCATTTCCTTTATGATTTCCTCAGGTATCTTTTTATTTGTATCAATCTCTCTAATTTTTGGTTTTATTTTCTTCTGGGCAAAATCACGTACAGTCCTTCGCCATATTTCTTGTTCTTCAGTCCAACTAAAATCCATCTGTTTAACCTCCTCTATTTAATGTTTTTGGGGGTGAGGATATACTAAAATTGTTATAATAATTTTGTTATCTTTCATAATAAAAAATCAAGGATTTGTTGATAAGGTTTGTAATTTTAACTATTATTGTTTGGTTTTTTCCAAACATTTTCAGACCAATTATAAATAAAAAAAATATACAAGTATTGATAGGTAATAAAAATGAATGAGAGTACAAAACAATTTATTTCAATATTAATGGTTATTTCATCTATTGTTTTGGTAATAGTAATACTTTTTTAGGATTTGATTAATCCGACTCTTAAGTTATTTATATAGTTAATTTCATACTGGGGCGGGGAGAATTTATGGCTTTCAAAGACACATATATTCCATATGGTTGTTATTGGACTACACCTTTTTGTACATGGCAGGGTAGCTTTCAAAACGTCCATTCAATTAAATTTGCAGGTGAAATCGGATTGAGATTTTTGCAAGAGAAAAAAATCTCACCAAAAGATTTTGATGAATTAATATTTGGAATAAGTATACCTCAAACTTCTTGTTTTTATGGAACTCCATGGCTTGCAGGTATGATAGGTGCTGATCATATAACAGGACCGATGATAGGACAAGCATGTGCAACTGGTGCTAGAGGCGTTGAATTAGCTGCTCTAGGTATAGAATCTGGTTTACGTAAGAAAATTCTAGTAGTATATGCAGACCGATGTTCTAATGGTCCACTACTTGTTTATCCAAATCCTGAGGCACCTGGCGGAACCCAAGATAAAGAAAGCTGGGTTTGGGATAACTTTGGATATGATCCATATGCAAAAAATGCAATGATAGAGACTGCAGAGAATGTTGCCAGGGAGACAAATATTGCCAAAGATGATCAAGATAAAATTACACTCCTGCGTTACAAACAGTATCTAGATTCAACAAAAAACAACAGAGCTTTTCAGAAAAAATATATGATTGCACCAATAGAAGTTAAGGACAGAAAAGGTCGTAAAGTAATAGCTACAGTTGAAGGTGATGAGGGTATATATCCTACTACTTTAGAAGGTCTGCAAAAACTCAAACCAGTGCTTCCAGAAGGAACAGTTACATTTGGAACTCAAACCCATCCAGCAGATGGTAATTGTGGTATTATTGTTACTAATCGTAATTTAGCAAAACAAATTAGTAAGGATAAAAAAATTGAAATTCAGGTTTTATCTTTTGGTGAAGGCCGAGCAAAAAAAGGTTTTATGGCAAAGGCAATAATTCCTGCGGCAAAAATGGCTCTTAAAGGGGCAGGGATATCCATTTCAGATATTTCTGCAATAAAAACACACAATCCATTTGCAGTTAATGATATCTTTTTCTGTAGAGAGATGGATCTTGATTGGAAGGATATGAACAACTATGGATCATCCCTTATATATGGACATCCACAGGCACCTACTGGTGCGAGATTGATTATTGAATTAATTGAAGAATTAGTTGAAAAAGGTGGAGGATATGGCTTGTTTGATGGCTGTGCCGCTGGTGATACTGGTGCAGCAATTGTAATTGATGTTAAAGTTGAATAGTTATTATTAAATATTTTAAAACAGGGTGTAAAATCATGAAGATACAAAAGATAGGTGTTATTGGTGCAGGAAACATGGGGAGTGGTATTGCACAAAAAATCGCTCAAGAGGGTGTTCAAGTAGTTTTGGTAGATACTGAATATAGATTTGTTGAGAAGGGACTAGAAAACATCAAAAAAACCCTTTCTGAGGGAGTTGCACGAAAATTATTTAGTGAAGAGCAAACGAAAAATATTCTAAATCACATTAAAGGTACAACAAACAAAGATGAAGTTAAAGATGCAGATTTTGTAATTGAAGCAATTTTTGAAGATATTGATGTTAAAAAAGAGCTTTTTAGATATTTAGACGAAATCTGTGAAGATAAAACAATTTTAGCATCTAATACCTCCTCATTTTCTATATCTGAGTTGGCATCTACAACAAATAGGGCTGATAGATTTGTTGGGCTACATTTTTTTTATCATCCTGCAAAAAATCGATTACTTGAAATTATTCCTGGTAATAATACTAGTGAAAAAACCATAAATTCAGCTAAAATTTTATCAACAATTATAGGAAAAACAGCTATAAAAGTAACAGATTCACCAGGATTTGCAGTTAACCGTTTTTTTGTTCCATGGTTAAACGAAGCAACAAGGATTCTAGAAGAAGATATCGCAAATATACCTACAATAGATGATACTGCAAAAAAGATATTTAGAATACCAATGGGTCCCTTTGAACTTATGAATATAACCGGTATTCCAATTGCTTATCATTCTACAGTTAGCCTTGGTGAAAATATTTGTGATTTCTATAAGTTTAGTAATTGTTTGAAGAAGCAATTTGAAGGTAAACAACAATGGGATTTGACTGGTGAAATCGATGATACTAACATAAAAGTGATAGAAGATCGTCTACTTGGTGCAGTGTTTACAGTTGCATGCACCCTAGCAACAGAGGGTGTATCAGATATTGAGGACATTGATAGAGGTGCAAAAATCGGACTAAGATGGCAGAAAGGTCCATTTGAAATGATGAATCATTATGGAATTGAACGCTCTTATGAAATAGTTGCAAAATTTATTGAAAAATACCCTGAATTAAAGATTCCAACTATATTAAAAAAGCAATATGAGAGTAAAAAACCATGGAGCTTCAGCTATGTTGATCTTGAAATAAAGGCGGGTATTGCAAAGATTCTAATTAACAGACCTGAGGCAATGAATGCAATAAATGAAGAAGTAGTCTCTCAATTGGACAAACAATTTACAAAGGCTCATACTGATCCAAAAGTAAAAGCAATTGTTCTTGAGGGAGCTGGTAAAGCATTTGTAGCAGGTGCTGATATTCAATATTTTATTAAAAAAATCAAGGAAAATAAGATAGATGACATCTGTAAATTCACAAGATATGGCCACATGGTTCTAAACAAAATCGATGCATCTATAAAACCAGTTATTGCAAAACTAAATGGACTTGCTTTGGGAGGGGGTGCTGAAATTGCACTTACAGCTGATAATATAATAGCAACTGAAAAAGGTAGTATCGGTTTTCCAGAAACTGGAATTGGAATATATCCTGGTCTTGGTGGAACACAGAGAACCACCCATAATATTGGCAAGGAGCTTGCAAAATATTTGATATTCACAGGTAAAATCCTTGATGCAAAAACAGCTGAATCTATTGGTCTAGTTGATTATATTTTTCCACCGGATAAGATTGATAGTAAAATATCTGAACTTGTTGCTAGCAATAAGATTATAAAAAAATCAATAAAAAAAGATGCTGAAATACCTGAAAATTTTCAAAAAATACGAAAATATTTCACAGATAATAATCTTAAAACCCTTTTATCTGGAGGCGATGATTTGAACGAACTTGGAAAAAAGATTTCAAAAACAATATCATATAAAGCACCCATTGCGATAAAACTAGCAAATAAAATAATTGATGAGGGAAGTAAACTTAGTTTAAATGAGGGTTTAGAACTAGAATTAGCCCATTTATCAGAGATATTTTCAACAAAGGATGCTCTTGAAGGTTTGAACTCTGTTATAATGAGACGAAGACCTACTTTTAAAGGGGAATAGTATTATAAAAAAATCTTTCAAATATCCTCAATTATAACTAATGGATATCTATCAATGTTTTTATCACCAGTTATATTGTATGGTGTATTCCAGATACCGTATATATTGACAGCATCTGGATATTTTTCTTCATAATCATCCCAAAAGTTGCCAACACTTCCATTATCCCATTGATTTATAACATCGTCTTTTGCATTATAGATAATGTTTTGTGTAAAATAATTGTAATAAATAATATTATTTCTTGCTCCACAACAAAAAAGCATGCCATATGTATTATCATATACCTTATTTTCAAACACTTCATTGTATTCTGAACCTTTAATACGTATGCCATATTGATTATCTGAAAATATATTATTTGAAATGATATTGTTATCTGAACCAAACGCATATATACCATATGTTATGCATGAAAATATGTTATTTTTTGAAATATTGTTTTTATGTGAATTGTATGCATCAATTCCAAAGCTTGCATTTGAAATAATGTTTGAATAAATAATATTGTTCTCCGAATTACTATCTAGATAAATATCCTTATAAAAAGATGAGATAACATTATTTAAAACATTGTTATTTGATGAGTTTATTTTAATACCTATAATGTCAAATGATTTCTTAGTGCATGTTATTTTAAAACCATTGATAGTACAATTATCTGCATTTATAAAAATAACAGGATCTGAATCAGATATGTTATTGTTATCATATTTAATGATAGTTGTATCTGGATCTTCACCAAAAAGCTCTATTGATTTATTTATTATCAATTTTTCATTGTAAATCCCGTTTTTTACAATGATTTTAAAACCATTAATAGAATGATTAATAGCATCCTGAATCTTTGTAAAATCTGCTCCTCCATTAATGTTTACATATATTGTTTTAGATATTTGATTTTCATCTAAACATCCTGAGAAACTTATGCTGATTAATAATAAGAATATTAATAAAATTAATATTTTAAATTTAATATTTTTTTGCCTCCTAATATATTATATTAAGAAAATGGTAAATTGGTAATTTAATTTAAACTTTTATACAATTATTATCAAATGAAATAACAAAAATTTACATATTATCTCTTAAATAAAGTGATTATTAAACTATTTTATTTGTTTTTCCAAACAGGTTGTCTTTTTTCTAAAAATGCAGCAAGTCCTTCATTTGCATCATTTGTTTTCATGAGTTTATTTAAATATATATCTTCAATTTCTTTAATGGATTGTGAATAATTTTTTGTAAACCCCTCTAAAAAAGCTCTTTTTGTAAGTTGAAGGACAACAGCGCTGTTAGAGGCAAGTTTCTCAGCAACAAGTTTTTTAGAGTCTTGTTCAAAATTATCAACAGGTAAAATGTGATTTACAAGACCTAGTTCTTTAGCCTCATTTGCCCCAATTATATCCCCAGTTATCAGAAGTTCCAATGCCTTTTTGCTCCATATAAGCTTTGGAAATATTGCAGCTGCTACTGGAGGAAAAACTCCAACTTTTATCTCAGGCTGTCCGAATTTGGATTTTTCAGAAGCAATAACAATATCACAAAAAGTTGCGACCTCACATCCGCCTCCAAGTGCTGCACCATTTACTAGGGCAACTGTTGGAGCATTTATTTTAAGAATATTTGTAAATATTTCATGAAAGACATGAATCATCTCTTTTACTTTTTCTTTTGTATGATCTGATACATCCACACCTGCAGAAAATGCTTTACCATTGGCATTTAATATTAAAACCTTAAGATTTCTATCTTGAAAATACTTCAAGGCTTGATTAATTTCCTTCATCATCTGAATATCTAGTATATTTAATGGTGGCTTATTGAATGTGATTATCCCAATCATATCTTTTTCATCAACAACTAATGTTTTATAATCCATAATTAATTCAACTCCTTTTATTCAATTTTTATAGTAGCTCTACCTAAAATTTTACCTGCTTCAAGGTCATGTATTGCATTTTCCAAACTATTAAGTGTATAATCTTTGTTTGTAACTAGTAAATCTAGATCAACTATATCATTCTCAACTGCTTTTACAATCTCCCTCATTTCATTCATTGGGCATGCCCATGTTCCATTGATTGTTAGATATTTGTCCATGATTTTTTGATTTAAAAACTCATTAACAGCTTTAGGAGGCCAACCAACTTGTATAATTGTTCGATTTTTGCTAACTGTTTCTACTGCTACAGGAAATGTATCAGAAACTCCTGAGCAGTCTAAAACACAATCGACTTGAAATTTATCTTCTGAAAAATTAGAACTAATACTTCTTGCAAGTCCTGATATTGCTTTTGCTTTGTCTCTTCCCGAAAGTTTATCAATTTGAATATTATTTTCCTCAAAATATGTTATAGAATTGACAGTATGAGTTGCTCCAAGTTTTTTAGCAAAATCAAGTTTATTATCAAAAATATCAACAGCAAGCACATTTTTTGCTTTAAAATATCGTGCAGCAAGATTTACAGTCGGTCCTCCAACTCCTCCTACTCCGAAAACTACCACATTTTTATCTTTTAGCCAATGAGTTTTTTGTTCAAATAATGTTTTAGGATTTGACGAATTTTGAACTATATGCGGAGGAATAGACCTGCTTTTTAAAGCATGAAAAGGAGTTGATACAGCATCAGGTATAATACATGCTTCATCTAATGGAACCCTTTCATTAATTTTAAACGTATATTTTGATGGAACAGATATAAATTCTGCATCTCCACCATGCACGCCATGTCCTATAAAAACAGAATTTTTACATCTATTAGTTAACCCTTCCCTGCATGCTGGACAGTTTTCATCTTCACATCCAGGGTAAACGGGAGGAATTATTACATGATCACCAACTTCCAATTCTTTAGCTGATTTACCAAGTTTTTCAACAACTCCTGCGATTTCATGACCAATAATAAGAGGCGGTTTAAATGGAACAAATCCTCTATATAATGTCCTGTCTGTACTACATAAACCAGTATTTTTGGAATTTATAAGAACGTCTAATTCCCCTAATTTAGGTTCCTCAAAATCATTTTCAATAATTAGCTCTTCCTTTCCATATAAAACAGCAGCTTTCATATCTTTCCCCCGGTTTTTGTGATATAGAAAATAGTATATAATATTATTTGCCCAATTGATACTCTGGAATTAAAAAAGATATAAATAATATAGACCTTATTCTGCTCTAAGCTATCTATTTACGGGAGGATTGAAATGTCTTTAGACTGGCTACCAAAGGATAATGAGATAAAAAATCATGATTTATGGGGAGACGAATTTTTCAGCCGTGATCCACCAAGTATTATTTATGAATTAAAACCTGTTGTAGATTCTGAAGGAAATAAAATAAAGGGATTGTACACAGCTTGGATAATACTAAACAATCCAGCTCAATATAATTCCTATACAACTAATATGGTAAAGGGAGTAATAGCAGGTTTTCATAAAGCATCAATGGACAGAAGTGTTGTAGCAGCAATTTTTACTGCAGTTGGGGATAGAGCATTTTGTACAGGTGGGAATACAAAGGAATATGCTGAATATTATAGTGGAAAACCAAATGAATACGGACTTTACATGGATTTATTCAATGGTATGGTTGATTCAATTCTTAATTGTAAAAAACCAACGATTTGTAGGATAAATGGGATGCGGGTTGCTGGTGGACAAGAAATTGGTATGGCTTGTGATATTGCGGTTTCTTCAGATACCGCCATATTTGGCCAAGCTGGTCCCAGACATGGTTCTGCACCAGATGGGGGTTCTACAGATTTTCTTCCATGGTTTCTGGGTATCGAAGATGCTATGTGGAACTGTATTTCTTGTGAATTATGGTCTGCATATAAAATGAAAAGAGTAGGACTTATTAGTAAAGTAGCACCTGTTTTGAAAAAAGGTGGAAAATTTATTAGAAATCCAATGGTCACAATTGATAAATGGTCTGAAGATGGTGAAATCGTATATGGAGAGTTTGTCAAAGGTGAAGAGTATAAAAAAGCAAAGGAAATTTTAAAAACAACTCCTACAGACTTTGAATTACTTGATAAAGCAGTTAATGAAATTGTCTGGACTTATACAAATCTAATGCCCGGTTGTTTGATGAAATCTATTGATGGAATAAGGATGAAAAAGAAGTTCTTTTGGGATCAGACAAAACTTGCTAACCGTCACTGGCTTGCTGCTAATATGGCAACAGAGGCATTTCTTGGTTTCCATGCTTTTAATTCTAAAAAAGAAACAGGAAAAGATGTCATAGATTTTGTAAAATATCGACAACTTTTAGCAGAAGGCCACCCATTTGATGAAAAACTTAAAGAAGCAGTTTTACCAAAGAAAATAAAGAAATAAAAATCCTAAGGTTTTTCGATTGTATAATATAGTTTAATCTCTTCGATTTCCTCAAAAATACGTGGAATAACTTTAACTGACATATTTATTTTCAATTCTTTATCAGGGATATCCTTGATCCAGGCTATCAATCGTCCACCCTCTTTTAGATCTACTATGCCTAAGGTATATGGAGCAATGTCTTCAAAACCTTTAGGTGCAGCATGTATTGTTGTATAGCTGTGAAGTATTCCTTTACCAGAATATTCTATCCATTCGTAAGTATCATTCATACATTTAAGACAGTCAGCTCGAGGTGGAAAATATTTCTCACCACATTTTTTACATTGAGTGCCCATAAGCTTACCTTGTTGTAAGTATTCAGCGAACTTGTCAACCTTAGTATAAGGTGTGAAATTAATTTTTCCAAAGTATTTGAATGGCATTTTTTTACCTCCTTAGGATATGTACAAAGGTATATTGACCTATACCACCCACATTATGTGTAAGTCCAATTTCCGCACCGGTTACTTGTCTTTTTCCTGCCTCCCCTCGAAGTTGTTTGACTATCTCTGTTGTCATTGACACACCAGTTGCACCAACCGGATGACCCTTTGCCTTAAGCCCACCGTCTACATTTACTGGTGTTTTTCCACCAATATATGACTGCTTTTCCTCTATGAATTTACCACCTTTGCCTTTAGGACAAAAACCAAGATTTTCATAAGCCATGATTTCAGCAATTGTAAAACAATCATGAACATCTGCAATCTGAATCTCTGAAGGTTTGACTTTTGCCTGTGAATATGCCTGCTTCGCTGCTTCAACTGCACTTGGTATCTCAACAAGGTTGGGTCTTCTGAGTAGGGACATCTGTGCAGAAGCAGATCCAAGTCCTTCAAACCAAACTGGAGTATCATTGAATTTTTTTGCAAGTTTTTCATTTGTCATAATTACACAAGCAGCACCATCAGCATTTGCACAGCAGTCAAATACATTTATTGGATATGCTACATCATCTGAGCTCAGGATTCGTTCCTTTGAAACTTCTTTTTGGAAGAAAGCATTAGGATTCATCGATCCATAGTAATGGTTCTTTACAGCTACAAGGGCTAATTGTTCCTTGGTTGTACCAAATTCATACATATGTCTATTTGCATATAGTGCATAGTAACCTGGAAATGTGGTTCCAAATATTGATTCCCATTGAACGTCTCCCACTCTACCCATAAGAGCAAGGATTTCTTCAGTAGATAGCTCTCTCATCTTTTGTACACCAATAACTGCGACGATATCATGCATCCCTGATTTAATTGACATATATGCTGTTCTAATTGCAGCACTACCCGATGCACAGGCTGCTTCTGTTAACCAGGTTGACTTAGGGTTCATACCAATATATTCTGCAACAACACCTGGAAGTGACCGCTGCATATGATATTCTGGTACTGAACCTACAACCAAAGCATCAATGTTATCCCTTCTTAGATTCTTTGCATCTTCTATTGCTTGCTTAAATGGTTCAAAGGCAAGCTCTTGAACAGTTGCATCACTTCGATTTCCAAATTTGCCATGGCCTATTCCAACAATTCCGACTTTCACTTTTTCACCTGCTATTTATATATATTGCCCCCCATCAACTTTAATGACTTCCCCTGTAATATGTCTTGCTTTTTCAGTACATAAAAAGGCAACAATATGTGCAATATCCTCTGTAGTTGCAATACGCCCAAGTACTGTTTCATCAACTGCTTTTTGAAGAAATTCAGGTGGAATATTTTTTGCCATTTCAGTCATAACCATCCCTGGAGCTACAGCATTGACATTAACATTGAATTTTCCTAGTTCTTTTGCTAAAGCTTTGGTAAGTGAAATTATTCCTCCTTTTGAGGCTGAGTAGTTAGTTTGACCAAATTTTCCTCTAAGACCATTTATGGATGTAATGTTTACAATTTTACCAGATCTTTGATCTTTGAATTGAGATGCAGCAAGTTTATTATAAATAAAATAACCTTTCAAATTAACATTTATTACATTATCCCAATCCTTTTCATCCATTTTCCAAATTACTCTATCCTTATTTATACCAGCATTACAAACAAGAATGTCTAATCCTCCAAATTCTTTTATTACTTGTTTGAACATTGATTCTGCATCACTAAAACTTGTGACATCAGCTTTTACAATTAGACATCTTCTTCCTAATCTCTCAATTTTTTTAGCTACTTCTTTTGCTTCGGTATCATGCTTGCGATAATTTATTGCAATATTTGCACCTTCACGTGCAAGTTCTATTGCAATAGTTGCACCAATTCCTAGACTACCACCAGTAATAATTGCGGATTTGCCTTTCAACTCCATTTTTATCCCTCTATTTGACAATTAGTAAAGCTACGTTAGTATGCTCCACCCATATTTTACTTTTTGGTGGAATCGATCTTTTATAGTTTTAAGATTTCCAATGATGAAATATTTTAGAATTGATTTAAAACTAAGAAAAAGTTTATATGTAGTTATAATATAGCTATTTTATAGCTATGGGGTTTTTATGGAGAATACGACTAAGTTTGAAGTCTATGGTCAGGAAATGCTTGAGAAGATTGTGAAGAAATGCGGCAATAGCGGTCGTATATACCTTCCTCCAGATTGGATTGAGAAAAAAGTCAAAATTATCAGGGTAGACTGAGGTAGGGAATTATGGCAGAACTATTTATTAGAACCATGAAGGAGAATGATATAACTCAAGCAGCAAATATTCATAGACAGGTTATAAGAGAAGGACTTGGACAAGGTACAAATTATAATATTGAAGATTTATTTGTTTCTTTTATTAATAAATGTCCTAAAACATGTCTTGTAGCAGAAAAAGATAACAAGGTTGCAGGATTTGTTATAGGTTGTATCAAAGAATGGGGTTTTGGGGTTGAACGCTCCGGATGGATTGAGATGATTGAGGTTGATCCTAAGTTAATGGGAAAAGGTATTGGGAAGAAATTGGGAGAAGCTTTGATTAGATATTTCAAAGATGAAAAAATAAAAGAAGTTTATACTTCCGTTAAATGGGATTCAGGAGATTTAATAGCATTTTTCAAATCAATTGGATTTGATAAAAGCAGTTTCATAAATCTAGAACATAGACTTGATTAAAAATCAAAAAATAAGAAAGGGGGTTATAATATAGAAATGATTGAACAATTCAAAAATTTAGAAAAAAATAGACATGATTATGCAAAAAATTGGAAAGATAAAACTGGCGGGAAAGTAATAGGTTATTTTTGTACATATGTACCTGAAGAAATTTTGTATGCAGCTGATGTGTTACCAGTACGAATTCTTGGTAGTCATGAACCACAAGACGTAACAGAACCTCATATTTTTGCAATGTTCTGCCCGTTCTGTCGTGATTGTCTTGCTCAAGGACTGAAAAATAGGTATAAGTATCTTGATGGACTAATGATTTCCCAATCTTGTCTACATATTAGGCAAGCTTACACTAGTTGGATTAAGCACAGACCTGTTGAGTTTGAAAAATTTCTATGTATGCCTCATAAGGTCCAAAGTCCACACTCTTATAACTTTTTAACAACTGAGCTCCAAACCTTTAAAAAAGAAGTGGAAAAATGGACTGGTAAAAAAATATCTGATAAAGATTTAGATAAGGCAATAAACATTTATAATGAAAATCGAAGGTTAATGAGACAGCTATATGAGCTCAGAAAACGAGATAATCCTCCTATTACTGGTGAGGAATGTATGGAAATTGTTATCGCTATGCAGATGACAGATAAATCAGAGCATAATAAAATGTTAAAAGACCTTTTAAAGAAATTAGAGAATTATGAACCTAATAGAGAGGTTGGTAGCAGATTAATGATTCTTGGCTCTGAGGACGATGATACTGTTTTTATGAACATGGTAGAAAATTGCGGTGCTACATTTGTAATTGATGACCACTGTACCGGGTCCAGATATTTTTGGAATGAGGTAGAAAATGGAAAGGATAAATTAGCCTCTATTGCTGCAAGATATATAGATAGAATTCCCTGTCCTACAAAAGATTGGGAAGAAAGAAAAAGAATACCTCACATTCTAAATCTATGTAAGGAATGGAAGGTCGATGGGGTGATAATTATGCAGCAGAAGTTCTGTGATCCCCATGAGCTAGATTTTGTGGCTATACAAAAGGCTTTGAAGGATGCTGGTATTCCAACACTCTTTTTAGAGTTTGATGTCACTGTTCCAATTGGACAGTTCAAGATTCGTGTAGAGGCATTTCTTGAAATGATAGGTGAGGAGGATTTATTCTAGGGGGTGAAAAAGATATGGAGCAAGAACAAAAATATCCAACCGAGAAACTGAAATGCTGGAATGGAGCCAAAGAGATTCGTATGAAATATTATAAGGACTATGCAGAGGCTCATGATAAAGGTGGACTTAGATGGGCTGGTGGTGCATGGACTTTTGATGCAATACCTGCAGGACTTGGAGATGATGTCTTTCCGATAACAAGTGAACCATATGGGGCAACTATTGCTTTTGATAAAGAACTATCAATTGAATGCATGGAAGCTGCAGAAAAGGAAGGATACCCAAGGGATCTTTGTTCATATATGCGAAATTATTGGGGTTCTATTATTATTGACAAATATCCGTTTGGTTATAATGATAAAAAAGAATTTGTTCCAAGATTTGAAGGTGCAAAGGCATTGGGATTTCCAAAACCTGATTTTATTTGGCAAGACCATATATGTTGTTCTCATGCAAAATGGTATCAAGTTGTATCAGACCTTGAAGGCGGAATTCCGATGTTTACAGTTGATAATGCAGTTGGTCCATCTCATGAACTTACTGACAGTAAAATAAAATATGTTGTGGAACAATTAAAGGATGGTATAAAATTTTTAGAAAAAGTAACAGGTAGAGATTATGATGATGAACTTTTATATAAAGCAATTCGCAATCATTTCATATCAACCTCAAAATGGGCAGAGATTTGTGCATTAAATAAAGCTGTACCAGCACCCTTGGATGAAAAATCAATCTATTCACTCTACGTTTTAGGAACTCTTCAAAAAGCAGGTGAGCAAGTGGCGGATTTTTATGAAAAAAATCTTTTACCTGAGGTTAAACAAAGGGTAAAAAAAGGTATTGCAGCAATACCAAACGAGCGTTATAGAGTCATGTCAGATACTCAACCACCTTGGAGTTTTCTAAGTATTTTTAGATATCTTGAGAAGTTTGGATGCGTTAGTGTAGGCTCTCTATACACATTTGGTCTTATAGGCCAATGGGAAGTCAAGAAGGATGGAACCTGGGGTCCAAAAACTATTCCTGAAATTGAATTTTCTAGTAGAGATCAAGCTCTTTATGAATATGTAAAATATGAGTTACATAAGCCCGAATGGCAGCATTTCTACTCCTGTCATTTGAAGAGTGATATGATGATTAGAATAGCAAAGGAGTGGAAACTAAATGGTGTGATGCTTCATTATAATAGGGGTTGCGAGGGATTAACCGTTGGTATTGCTGAAAATAGGTTAGCACTCCTTGAAGCAGGTTATCCTGTTATGGCATTTGAAGGAAATAATGCTGATGAAAGAGAGTTTGATGAAGCAAGGACAAAGGCAAAAATTAATGCATTTATGGAGACTCTTGGAGCTAAATAATGGAGGTATTAAAGATGATTACTATAGGTATTGATATAGGTGCGAAAAATATTAAAGTTGTAATTTTAAAAGATAATAAAATTATAGCAAAATCTAATGTTTTAGCAGGTTTTGAAGTGACAAAATCGGCTCAAGAAGCAATAGATAAGGCTCTAAAAAAGGTAGGTCTCACAAAAAAAGACCTTGATAAAACAATATCTACAGGAACAGGTGAGAAACTTGCTCCTTTTTATGATGATACAAAATCAATAGTTGGCTGTGATTCTCTGGCAGCTGTATTTCTACATCCACAGACACGGACGGTCATAGATGTTGGTGCTGAAGAAGGTCGTGGTATGAGATGTGACGAGACTGGTAAAATTTTGGATTTTGAGGTTAACGAAAAATGTGCTGCTGGTGCAGGTGCTTTTACTGAAGCTATGTCTCGAGCACTAGAGGTACCTCTTGAAGAATTTGGTGCTCTTTCCTTAAAAGCAACTGAAGAAATCCCCATGAATGCACAATGTACAGTATTTGCAGAATCAGAGGTCGTAACCATGGTTCATAATAAAGTGTCCAAGGCAAACATGGCAAAAGCAGTTCATGACGCAATGGCCAGTAGGATTTCATCAATGGTTAGAAAAATTGGTTTTAATAAAGATGTAGCTTTAGTTGGTGGTGTAGCAAAGAATGTTGGTTTTGTTGACTCCTTAAATAAGGACCTTGGACTTGAATTATTTGTTCCAAAGGACCCTGAATATGTAGGGGCTTTAGGTGCTGCTTTAGCTGCAGCAGGTTGGAAGGGAGGTAAATAAATATGGCTGAAAAACCTGAATATTGGAGATGGACTGAATCAAGATGGACTAATCCTGATATTGATTGGAAAGGAAAAGTTATAACTTCAGGTATCGACGTAGGTTCAGTAAGTTCACAAGCAGTAATTCTTGCTGATGGTGAGCTTTATGCTTATTCTAATATGAGAACCGGTTCAGATAGCCCTGATTCTGCAATGAAAGCTATAAACTGGGCTATGGAAAAAACGGGTCTTACTCTTAAAGATATATCATATACTGTCGGAACAGGTTATGGTCGTGTCAATGTGCCTTTCAGCCAACGTGCAATCACGGAAATTGCATGCCATGCAAGAGGTGGAAATTTCATGTATGGACCAACTGTTAGGACGATTCTTGATATGGGTGGTCAAGATTGTAAGGCTATTCATTGTGATGAGCGAGGAAAAGTAACTAATTTTTTAATGAATGACAAATGTGCTGCAGGAACTGGTAGAGGTATGGAAGTGTTTGCTGACCTGCTTGGTGTATCTATAAATGAAGTTGGTGACCTTTCATTTGATATAGATGAGGAACCAAAACCGGTTAGTAGTACTTGTGTTGTTTATGCAAAAACTGAAGCTACAGGTTTACTTAGGGAAGGTTGGCCTAAAAATAAGGTTCTTGCTGCATATTGTTCTGCTATGGCACATCGAATAATGACCCTTCTTGAACGAATTGGTGTTGAGGAGGATTTTGCAATAACAGGCGGTATATCAAAAAACAAAGGTGTTGTGAAAAGATTAGAAAAAGAAGTTGGAATAAAAATTATGGAGACTTCAAAATATGACCCACAGATAGCAGGTGCGTTAGGTGCAGCCCTATTTGCTAAGGCACTTTTTGATAAGGGTAAAAAATAGATGTGATTTAAAATGAAAGCTAATTACGGCTACAAAGATGGTTCAGGTGATTTTTTCATTACAATTGATACAGATAAATGTAATGGATGTAGAAAATGTGTAGAAGCATGTCCATATGGGGTGATGGCCGTTGGTGAAAATGAAAATGACCCTTTGTCTGAAAAAGAGGTTGCATTTGTAACTGAAAATGAAAGAAAAAAAATAAAATACACCTGTGCCCCTTGTAAGCCAAATAAAAAAGCTATTCCACCTTGTATAAAAGCTTGTAAAATGGATGCGATAATGCACTCTTGGTAAAAATTTTTTGAGAAGATTAGTATGCAACCGATAAAAATCACTATCGATGGTAAGGATATCGAATGTAAAAAAGAAGATAATATTCTTAATGCGTCCTTGAATGCTGGGATATACATCCCGTCTTTATGTTATCATCCTGATCTGCCAAGTATTGGAGCATGTGGTTTGTGTGCTGTTGAAATAGATGATTCAAAAGAACCTGTTTTAGCATGTGAAACAGCTGTTAAAAATAATATGCAGATTATTACAAATTCACCCAATCTTAAAAAAATTCGGCAAGAAAAACTTGCTCGCATTCTAATTAATCATCCTCATGCTTGTCTTGTATGCGCTGAAAAGGAAGGATGTGCAAGGGAACCATGCTCTCTTAATGTACCAACTTCTGAGCGTTGTTGTGTAAAGCTAGGTGATTGTGAGCTGGAACGAGTAGCTGATTATATTGGTATACCTGAAAATACTCCCCGATATAAACCAAAGAACCTTAAAAAATTTGAAGATAACCCCTATATAATCCGTGATTATAATTTATGCATTGGTTGCAGTAGATGTATAAGGGTTTGCGAAAGTGTCCGTGGTCTCAAAGCCCTTGGTAAATTACCAGAATCTCAGGAACTAATCGATCCATCAATTTTTCCTGAAAAACTGATAGAGAGTGGATGTCAATTTTGTGGATTGTGCATACAAGTATGTCCAACAGGTGCACTTATAGATCGTATGGAAAAAATAAAAGATCAAACTCCCTGTCAGAAGAATTGCCCTGCTGAAATTGATATCCCCCGGTTTCTAAGGCATATATCTGATGGAAATTTCATCGAAGCCTTAATTACAATGTATCAATCTGTTCCTTTTCCTGGAACTTTAGGATATGTATGCAATTATCCATGTGAGTCAAAATGTAGACGTAAAGAACTGGATGATTCAGTCTCTATACGGATATTAAAACGCTTGGCATTTGAGCAAACAGATGGAATCAAAGTTAATAGGATTAAAAAAAATTCTGAGAAAAATGTAGCAATTGTTGGGTCTGGTCCAGCTGGACTGAGCTGTGCATTCTACCTTTCAAAGTGGGGGCATAACGTTACAGTTTTTGAATCAAAAGAAAAGCCTGGTGGTATGTTAAGATATGGAATTCCAAGTTTCAGACTTTCTAAAAATATTTTAGATAAAGAAATTGAAATTATTAAAAAAATCGGAGTAAATATTAAATTAAATAAGACAGTGTCATCAATTAATGAGCTGCAAAATAATGGTTTTGATGCTGTATTTGTTGGTATAGGTGCTCAAATTGGTAAAAAAATGGGTATTGCTGGTGAGGATGATTCCAGAGTTTTTGACGCATTGCAATTCCTAAGTAGAGTAAATAATGATATTACTGATAATACAATACCAAAAAATAAAATCAAAATAGGAAAAAATGTAGCTGTTATTGGCGGGGGAAATACCGCTATTGATGCTGCACGAACCGCTTTGAGGCTCGGGTCAAAGATAACACTTTTTTATAGGCGAAGTGAGTTAGAAATGCCTGCTTATGGAGAGGAAGTTAAAGAAGCAAAGAAAGAAGGAATTGATTTTCAGTTTTTAACAACCCCAGTCACAGTTCATCCTGATAAAAGTAAATTAAAGATTGAGTTTATTAAAATGAAACTTGGGTCAAAAGATCAAAGTGGAAGACCACATCCAATCCCGATACAGAACAGTAATTATACACTTGAATTTGATAATATTGTTATTGCAATAGGTCAAGAAATCGGACCATTTAATGGAATTAAAATAAATCAAAAAGGATGGCCAGAATATAATCCTAATAATTTAAGTCTTGGTACAGGAGTTTATATTGGTGGCGATGCAATTGGTCCTTCATCTGTTGTAGAATCTATTTCAAATGGTCGTAAAGCAGCTGTTAATATACATTTATTTCTTGGAGGAAATATAGAAGATACATATAAAAATAAAGTTAAACCTTTACCAGTTGTATCAAGTAAAGATGATTTTATTAAAAAAAGGACTTTAATTCCAATTTTGACGGGAAGTAATAGACTCAAAAGTTTTCAAGAAATAGAAATTCCTCTTGAAAAAAATAAAGGTATTGGAGAAGCCCGACGTTGTTTTCAATGTGATTTATGCCTTTATCTATCTAATATTCCAATACCTCCAGTTGAAATAATTGATTTTTCAATTGAAAATATAAAACTTATTCCAGATGAAGCAGGTGTATTTACACTATTTGACAAAAATAAAAATATCATTGAGATTAAAGGTACTTCAAATTTACGTAAAACACTTGAAGAAAAATTTGATTCCAATGATAAGATCAAGTTTTTCAAATATGAGGAAGACCAAATGTATTCAAAACGTGAAAGTGAGCTTCTTCAACAATATATTAAAAAACATGGTGAGATGCCTACTGGAGGTGATGAACTAGATGACCTCTTCTAAACTTCAAGTTGAGCCATTGGTTGTTGGTCCTTTGTTATCTAATTGTTATATAGTGTATGATGATAGATTAAAAGAAGGAGTAATTATTGACCCTGGTGATGATGCTGACATAATATTAAAGGCTGTTGAGGAACTTGCTATAGATATCAAATTCATACTTGCTACTCACGGTCATTTTGATCATGTTGGAGCTGTTACACCAATTAAAAGGGCGTTAAAAGCTGAATTTTTAGCTCATAAAGATGATTTCTTTTTTATTGAAGATGGACAGAAATCAGCTCGCAGATGGAATATTGATATCGAGCAACCACCAAAACCTGATCGTTTTATTTCAGATGGTGAGAAGATAAAGGTAGGGACTTTTCATTTGGAGGTTATACATACTCCAGGGCATTCACCAGGTGGTGTCAGTTTTTTACATGATAGTATGTTATTTGGTGGTGATACATTATTTCAAGGAAGTATTGGTAGAACTGATTTTCGAAAGGGATCATTTGAGGATTTATCTAAATCCATTAAAACTCGTCTTTACTCATTACCTGATGATACAATTGTTTATACCGGTCATGGACCGGTAACGACAATTGGAGAGGAAAAGATGTATAATCCATTTGTGAGGAATTGAGTAATGGATGAGGCAATTTCAAAGCTTAAAAAATTTGTTGAGAAATCAGAAAGAATTGTTGCTTTTACAGGTGCAGGCTTTTCCGCTGAAAGTGGGATATCAACGTTTCGTGGTGCTGGGGGTCTTTGGTCAAAATATGATCCAGATATTTACGCAAATATCAATGTCTTCATGCAGGATTCTACCTATTACTGGAATTTTTTTAAAGATGAAAGATACCCTGTTATAAAAAATGCAAGACCAAATGAAGGTCATTACGCATTAGTTGAACTGGAAAAACGGGGGAAGCTCTATCGTGTGATTACTCAAAATATAGATGGGCTTCATCAGGAAGCAGGACTAAAAGAAGTAATTGAGCTTCATGGTAATACAAGAAAAATAAATTGTCTAAGTTGTGGTAAAACTTATACACTTGATGAAACCTATGAAATTTTACAAAAGGAACTCCCTCCAAAATGTTTATGTGGAGGTAACTTGAAAACAGGGACTGTTCTGTTTGGTGAACCCCTTCCGCAAATCGCTCTAGATATGGCAAAGCTTGCTTCTAAAAATTGTGATATGTTCATAGTATTGGGAAGTTCACTGGTGGTATATCCAGCAGCTTCAATGCCGTTGATTGCCAAAAGAAATGGAGCGATTTTGGTAATAGTAAATATTGATCCAACTCCTTTGGATGATAGAGCTGACCTTGTAATCAATGATAGTGCATCAAAGGTTTTATCTAAATTAATAAAATAAGATGTAATTTTTTCTAAATTTGATAACTCTTAAATACGTATCATTGATTCAACTTGGCTGGGGGAATTATGAGCGGATTATTTGGTGTTGTCAGCAAAAAAAATTGTATTACAAGCCTTTATTATGGAACTGATTATCACAGTCACCTTGGTACAGAATATGGCGGTATAGCTTTCATTGATAAGAAAAAAAAAAGGTTAATTAAAAAAATTCATGATATTAACAATTCACAGTTCAAATCAAAATTTTATGAAGGATCTGATAAAATAAATAGCAACATAGGAATAGGAGTCATTTCTGATAAAGACCCTCAACCTTTAAGCTTTGAAAGTAAATTTGGTCCTTATGCGATTTGTTGTGCTGGTTTGATAACAAATAAGGATGAATTAGCACAAACCTTGATAAAAAAAGGTATTTCTTTTAGTGAAATAGAGCATGGTGATATAAATACAACTGAACTTGTAGCAAATTTGATAAATCAAGAAGAAAATATAATTAAAGGAATAGAAGAGGTATATAAAAAAATTAAAGGATCTATATCTTTATTAATACTTATAAAAAAAGGGATATTTTGCGCAAGGGATAAAAATGGCGTTAGTCCATTAGTTATTGGTGAAAAAGAAGGTGAAATAGCTGTTAGTAGTGAAACATGTTCATTTCCAAATTTAGGTTTTAAAATAAAGAAATTCCTAAATCCTGGGGAAATTGTTTTTATTAATGACAAAGGAATTGAAAAGAAGAAACAAGGTTTACCTGATAACAAAATTTGTGCTTTCTTATGGATTTATACTGGTTTTCCAGCATCAACCTATGAAGATATCAATGTTGAAAAAGTAAGAGAGAATTGTGGGAAGTTCTTAGCAAAGCGAGATAATGTTGATATTGATTTAGCATCTGGTGTACCTGATTCAGGTATTGCTCACGCAATAGGATATGCAATGGAATCCGGAAAACCATTTAGAAGAGTACTGCTTAAATATACTCCCGGGTATGGACGGAGTTATACTCCATTAACCCAGGAGATAAGGGATAGAGTTGCGTTATTAAAATTGATTGCAAATAAGGAAATTGCCAAGGGAAATAGATTAATTTTATGTGAAGATTCAATTGTAAGAGGAACTCAACTTAAGAATTTTACAATTACCAAATTAAAGGAAGCAGGTGCCAAAGAAATACACGTTCGCCCTGCATGTCCACCATTGATGTTTCCTTGTATTTATAATCTTTCAACAAGAAGCACTCACGAACTTGCTGCCCGAAAGGCAATAAAAGCAATTGAAGGAAAGGATATTGAAGATGTTTCTGAGTATCTAAATCCAAATTCGAAAAAATATAAAAATATGCTTGATTGGATTGCAAAGGATCTGGGTGTGACATCTTTGAGATATCAACTGTTGGATGATATGGTTGATGCTATTGGTATGCCAAAAGATAAACTATGTCTGTATTGCTGGAATGGTAAAGATTTTCAAAAAAGCTAGCACTTAGGACATATCTTTTGGGTTTGTCTAATTAGACTACATATCCTTCTAATGAGCAAAAACTAATTCGACAGTAATGAAAAAAGTTTATTTAATTTATGTTGTGAAAAAGTTAATAAAATTTACTATTAAACGGTTGTACACAGTTCTGTTACACTATACGGTGTTTCAAATACGGTGTTTTTTAGTCTTTGATTTCAAAATCTTATTCTATAAGATATAATAAAACCTTTTGTATCAGCGGGTATCTTTCTAAAAACCTCAAAAACAATGAACTTGAAATAGTCTTATCTCGGGGCATAGTAACTTTTAGTTCACCCCATTCGCTTTCCATATCATAATCATCTTTGGCTTTAACCTTGATAGTATAAGTACCACTCTTCTCCCAGCTATGACTAAGATTCACTATTGTTCCTGAGGGAACATAATCAGTCCAACCACTATTAGAGCTATCACCCCAATTAAAATAATAACTAATATTGTCTCCGTCAATATCACTGGTAACCGCTGTAAACGTATAATCTGTTTTTATTGTTCCTTTAACAGGTCCATCAATTATTGGTGTATCAGGAGGATTGTCATCAATAGGTTCAAGAGCATAAAGATAAGAGAAAAATTCAGGTTGAGATGTACAATGAGCGGCAATATAAATTGTTCCATTTTCATCAATTGCAGCAGATGTAGAAATTTCATCTAATGTCTTATATTTCCACTTTAAAGAACCTTCAGGATTTAATGCATAAAACCAACCATTTAAAGCACCAATATAAATAACACCATACTTATCAATAACAGGAGAACCAGGTATCCATTCATATTTTTCTGCTTCAAATTTCCAGTTCTGAGCACCATTATCAGGTTTAAAACTGTAAATATACCCATCATAACATCCTATAATGATATTTCCCTCTTCAGTAATTGCTGGAGAAGAATAAATATTAGCCCCCATATCTCGTCTCCATTTCCTTGTTCCATTAGGGTTTACCGCATGAAGGTATCCAAGTAAATCACCAAAATAAATAGTGCCATTGCTACCAACAGTTGCTCCAATTCCACCACATTCATTGCCTGCCCCATATCTCCACTTTAACGTTCCATTACTGGTATAAATTGCATACATATAACCATCATTAGAACCACAATAAACAGTACCCCTATTATCAAGCACGGGAGAGGAATAAACATTATCCCCTGTTTTATAATCCCATTTTTTTGTACCATTCGGATATACTGTGCAGATATTTTTACCCCATGATGATGTTGCATAAATAATTCCATTCTCATCTATCACAATTGAAGAATAAACTCCGCCATCTCCAATTACTGTACTCCATTTTTTTGTACCATTCGGATAAAAAGCATAAAGCCTCCAATCCTTAGAGCCTACATAGATAGTACCATCTTCTCCGATAGCTGGCGACGACCATAAACCACTACCTGCTTTGTATCGCCATTTTTCAGTACCATTTGAGTTAAAAGCATACAAATACCAATCATTTGAGCCAATATATATGGTCCCATTTTTGTCAATTGCTGGTGAAGAATGTGTCAATGAACCGAAATTTGTCTTCCATTTTTCCTTAAACCAGTTACCAGATTTGCCATAAGGACTGCGTCCAGTATGACGAACATCATGCTGAAACATTGGCCATGAACTATCCATCAAACCACCATCTGATAATATTGTTGATTGTTGTATCTCTTTATTTGATATTCTTATAGTATTTCCAAAAACAATCGGAGATACCATTGATAAAATAAATAAAGTTGTTATTCCAATTGCTATGATATTTTTTTTCATGATATTCTTCCCCCCAGATTATATTTTATCATTGAATTTTATGTATTTAAATCTTTCATATAAAATTTAAAGAAATCGTAATATAGCTGTTGAATTTCAGTTAAAAAGGGATTAAAAATGAAGAATTAATAAATTTTTTAAAACCTTCATATATATTTTTATAATAGAAAAATATAAATTTTACTTTTAAAAAGAAAAATAACTAAATTATAAATTAATTAAAGATATATTGTTATAAAAAGCACCTAAATATTAATATCTAGCTTTAAATTCTACAAACACAAAAAAATATCATATTATTTGGAATTTTGTTGGAAAAATTGATATTATCGCTTTAAATATTTATACGACGATTTAAAACCATACTCAATTGTTGCCATATTGGCATGAGGTGGGGTATATGATAAATGAGGAAGAATCATATTGTATTATGGATATAAAGGAAGCTGATCCTCAACTTGAAAAACATAGGAAGGAAGTAATTGAGAAATATATAGAGTATGTACTTGTATTGATGCAGGATTTTAAAATACAAGGTAAATCTCTTGATGAATATATTGATTATATGAAAACAATTCTTTGGTATATAAAAGAAGAGAGAGCAGAATCTATTAAAAATGATTTAGGAGTTTAATTTTTACTTTTTTTTTCTTAGGATTATTTCGTCTATAAACTCATATTTTACAAGTGCTTTACCCATGATTATTTTATTGTCTTTGATTTTGAAATAAACTTCATCACCTGGTTTTAGATCAAGTAGCTTTAATATTTCAGGAGGTAATGTTATCCTATTTCTATTGTCTATCTGTCTGGGTTTTCCTAAAAGTTCTTTCATTAGTTTTTAGTAATCTTTTTTTTATTATTTATTGTTATTGTTAATGGGTAAATGGGAAGATTATATATACCCATAATGTGTTATAACTTCAGATTTTTGGGAGGAAAAATAATGAAAAAGAAAATATTTGTTTTAGTTACGACGCTGGTGATGATTTCTACTACCATAACTATTCCTAGAGAGATAAATGTAACTGCAGCTGATAATTATGGAGACCCTGATCTTGACCATGAGTATATAAATACCACTACAAAAGAGTTGACCGATATAGTAAAAAACCCGTATTTTAAAAATTGGGGTAGATATTTCGGAAGACCAGGAGAACGAGAAGCTGCTGATTATATAGAAGGTTGGATGAAAAATCTCAGCTTAGATTGTGTTCATCAAGAACCAATAGATTCATATTGGCCTTTCGAAGAATCGGAGGAAGTGGAGGTAAAACTTAATAGGGCAAGGGTGATGAAAATATTCTATCTTAATATCACTGTTCGTAATCCTATTACTAATGCGCTTATAGAGTATAAGAATCTTTCATATACAGAATGTTTCCCATATTTCCAACATCAACTGATAAATAAGTTAGATTATTTATTAGATTTTACATATAATGAGATACCAGTGGTTGAAAAATTCAGTCGAATCCCATTGCCTCAAATGGAAATATGTGAAACACACTATTCAACAGGTTATCAATTAAATGAACATTTAGAGAATTATGATCCAAATTTTAGATGGTTTATTGGAGGTCTGCCATGGTATAGGGGGTATATTGCAATCGATAATGATACTGATGCGTTTTTCCAATCTCCAGAATATGATCAGGGAAAAAATACTATGGCTTGGGGTGAATCACAGGGTTTTTATGTAAACGGATCTGTCGGAAAATGGATTAGAGAAAACCTTCAAAACCAGTGGCGTAAAGTTAGTGCGAAATATAAAACATATTGGAAGTATGAACTTGTTGATAGTTATAATGTAATCGGGCAGATTAATGGAACAGATACCAATAAAACAAATATTGTTTGTGCTCATTATGATGGTATGCCTGGTCAGGCATGTATTGATGAGGCAGCTGAAACAGCTCTTGTATTAGGTATTGCTAAATATATTAAAGACCATGAGTTGGAATCTGATCTTAAACATACAGTTAAGTTTATTGCTTTTGGAGCTGAAGAAACTGGTATGCGTGGTGCTAAAGATTATATAAAAAAACATGTCGAAGATGAAGGAGAAATTGTCAGTTGTGTGATTAATCCTGGGAACTTTGGTTCCTATAATAGGACAGGAATAAATTACTATGGTAAACCCATTACTATGGATTATGAATTAGCTTCAAATAAAATATGGCTAGAATATCTATCAAAAGATATAGCAGATGCATTGGACTATACACCACGAACTGCTCTAACAGGTAATGGTACCATAAAAGTTGTACCATCAAATGATCTGGTGGCTGAGGACAGTCTGATATTTGCCAAGCCAGGTAAAGACTATAGCGAGGCTTGTGTCCAGTTCAGACGATCACCATATTCAGGTTACCACCGTGATGGAGAGAACCATACCGCTGGTGACATATTCAGTGGTTTAGATCAAGATACATTTGACCTAGAAAGTGAGGTTGTAGCATCTGTTGCATTACATCTTTTATTGAATCTTGATTACCAGTTTGAAAACTGTACCTTTACACCTGTTGATCTAGAGGGAGATGGATACAATGATTCAGTCAATATAACTGTGAATATGTCTACTAATAATAATGCTACTCTACTTGGTAAATCACTAGGTGGATTATATAATAGCGTTACAGGACTTCTCTCTTCTGATATTGAGGATACAACATTAATTCCATTGAGTAAGGGAAGTATTACAACTGCTAATCTTACATTGACTCTTATGCCAGATAAAACTGCAGGGAACTATACAGCTAATCTTTCTCTATTTGATCCATTAGGTGATTTACATGAGGAATGTAACCAGACGTTTTATCTTTATCCGATAAACAGGCCTTATGCTGATTTTGATTACATTAAAACTAATTTTAGATATTTCCATTTTTATGATTCTTCTATTCCTTCACCTAATGCAAATAACATTGTTAGTTGGAATTGGAGTTTCGGTGATGGTAACTATTCAAATCTGCAAAACCCGAGTCATACCTATGCTAATGATGGAGATTATGATGTAACTTTAACAGTTGTTGATGATCAAAGCCTTACTGATGATGTTAACATCTGTGTTAATGTAAAAAATAATCCTCCAGCTGCTAGTTTTACAATGAATACTAATGTAGCGTGTGTAAATACTGCTATTACTTTTACATCTACATCTTCGGATGATGGTAGTATTTCAAATACAAAATGGTATTATGGCGATGGAACAACAGACAATGGTAATAGTGTACAGCATTCTTATTCCCGTAGTGACAAATATACAGTTACTATGGAGGTTACTGATAATGACGGCTGTGTGAATTCAACCTCAGATGTTGTCTATATCGCTGGAGCCCTTGTAGATGATAGCTATCCAGGTGATAATCCATCAGAAAAAAAATGGGATACAATTCAGGAGGGTATAGATAATGTCAGTGATAATGAATTAGTCTATGTTTTCAACGGGGAGTACACTAGTTCTGTCACAGTTGATAAACCTATTTCAATATATGGTGAAGAAGGTGGAAACACATTTATTAACAATACATTTAGTACAGCAATAGGAGTAGCGATTACAAGTGATCATAGTATTATTGATGGTTTTACAATTGAAAATGATAATATCGGTATCCGTATCAATGGTTTAAATAGTAGTTTTATCAGTAACTGCAATATTTTAAACTCTACGACGGGTATTAAAATTGAAAACAGTGCTTCTGGAAATATTATTGTTCAATGTAATTTTACAAACAACACCTACGGGGTTTTTATAACAGGTTCAGAATATAATATTGTTGGATCATTTTGTGACGTTGAACAACCAGTATTAGACGACAGTATGTTTTTGTTAAATGATTACGGGGTTTATCTTGAAAACGCTGATAACAACTACATCTGGGGATGCACGATTAATGCCACAGGAGTAGTTTCAGATCCTAGACTTCCACCACCTTCTACGTGGGGAATCTGCCTTGACAACTCGGATAACAATACGATAACGTTATGCGATATATTCGACGCTAGTAACTATGGTATGTATCTAGGTGGATCAATGAATAATAATATCACTAATTGTATAATCAGGAAGAATAATAAAGGCATATATTTATCTGGTTCATCAGGTAATTCTATTATCGGGAATAATATTTCAGAAAACACTTTTGCTGGTGTTAGCATACTTACTATGTCATCAACAGGTAACTCTGTGTTTTGGAATGATTTTATAAGGAATGGTATTATTACACGGGTTCAAGCAGAGGATTTCGGAACAGGTAACAACTGGAATTCCTCTGAAAACATTACTTTTATGCATAATGGTTCTGCTGAGGGTAACCATTGGGATGACTACACTGGTACAGATAGCAACAATGGTGATGGTATTGGTGATACACCTTATTATATTGCGGGTACTGCCAATGCAGAGGATGATTATCCAGTAATGGAAGAGTATGGTTGGATGTATAAATGGTTATAAAAAAACCAGCTCTTCTCATCTTTTTTTTTTATTTTTAATATGATGACTTGAAATCATTTGATAGGTGTTATTCTTTAAAACAGAGAAAATGATGTATTTTAGGGCAAAATTTCGATATTAGTAAATTATATTTTTATCTGTTTAGCTTTTGTCAAACGAAACCAAACCATCTTTTATCATCCTTAAATTTTTAATAGATATTTATATATGAAAATACATTATAACATTAATTCTCGGGGTAGAAATTATGAATAAAAAGTATATATTGACAATTGTAATGATATTATTATTTTTAATATCAATCTTACCAGTAATGGTGAATGCTAATTATCTCAAATACAGCCAATCATCTATGATAATTAAATATACTGAAAAATCAGTTTATGCTGAAAGTTATGACATGATTTTTATTGCACCAGCTTCCTATAGTTCATCTCTTCAACCTTTTATTGAACATAAAAACGATTGCGAGATACTGTCAAAGTTTGTTTCAATTGATGATGTTTATGCTGGGTCATATTTTGAAGTACAAGGTCGCGATAATCAAGAGATAATAAAATATTTTATTAAAGATGCAATTGAAAATTGGGATATTTCTTACGTTCTTTTTGTGGGAAGCTTTAAACAGATACCCATTCGCTATTGTTACAATAATGATAATTATTCTGCTAGTCCAGAAATTAAATTCATCAGTGAGCTTTACTATGCAGACATTTATGATGAAAATGGAAATTTTAGTACTTGGGACTCAGATGGTGATGAACTATATGGTGAATGGGATGGTGAGGTTGCCCAAGATAAACCAATAGATCTTGTCCCTGATGTTTGTTTAGGAAGACTTGCATGTTACAATGTTGATGAAGTAAAGACCGTAGTAAATAAAATTATAAATTATGAAAAACAACCTGCTGATCCATCCTGGTTTAAAAGAATGGTTGTAGTTGGAGGAGATACCTATGAAAATTTCGAAGGATATGAAGGTGAGATAAATAACCAACGAGCCATTGATGAAATGGATGGAAGTTTTTCTCCAATTAAACTGTGGGCTTCAAATGGCAAATTAAAGGAAAAGGGATGGAATATAATTAGAGAGATAAACAAGGGATGTGGATTTTGGTATCTATCTGGTCATGGTAATACAAATATTTGGATTACTTATACTTATACACCTGCCAAGACTGGGTTAGGTAGACTTACAAGTATAAATTTTTTATTTTTGAACAATAAACAAAAGCTCCCCGTTTGTCTTGTTGGTGGATGTCATAATAGTGAATTTGCCCTTCCTACATCGTTTTATATAAAATCCTGGAATCCAGTTAGATGGCTAAAGGAATGTTGGAGCTGGCAGCTTGTAAGTAAACCAAATGGTGGATCAATTGCCACAATTGGTGCAACAGGTCTATCTTGGTATGGTGTTGAGTATGGTGGCGGTGGAACAGATTGGTTGAACGTCAACTTTTTCAAAGAATATTCAAACGGAACAGTAACTCTTGGTCAAATATGGAAAAAATCATTAACAAGTTATTTGGATAATTTCCCAATCGATTGGGAAACAGAATGTGGAGGAGTATCATCAATTGATGCAAAAACTGTACAAGAATGGACCTTACTTGGTGATCCTAGCTTGACAATCGGTGGTGGTAATGGGATTATAAAAAATCAAAGCATCTAGATTAGTAGCCAAATATGGATGAGTTTTAATAAAAAAAGATGTTTCAGTTGTTTGTGGTAAAAAAAATTTATAAAAGATTTTGGGAGATAGATTTTTTACGAGGGGTTGCAGTAGTTTTAATGATTATTTTTCATTTACTTTATGATCTAAACTATTTTGATATCTATAAAATCAATTTATATACAGGGCCCATTCTTATTTACCTCTACTTTATAGGTTCAACTTTTCTTTTACTTGTTGGTGTATCATTAACATTAAGTTACTCTGGAATAAAAAAAATATTTTCAAAAAAAGAAATTCAATTAAAATATATAAAACGCGGATTGAAGATTTTTTCTTTGGGATTATTTATCACTTTTGTCTCTTGGCTTTATCTAAATGAGGGTTTTATTATATTTGGAGTATTACATTGTATTGGACTGTCAATTATACTTGCTATCCCTTTTTTAAAATATCGTTATATAAATTTATCAGTTGGATTTATCATGATAATACTTGGAATAATTCTAAACAATTTTACCTTTGATTTCAATTATCTACTTTTTCTTGGATTTATCCCAAATCAATTTTATACGGTTGATTATTTTCCACTCCTTCCATGGTTTGGTGTTGTATTGATTGGAATATTTGTTGGTAATTTTTTATATATTGATAATAAAAGACAATTCAGATTAAAAAATCTTGATAAATTTAGATTTATCAGATTCTTTGGTTTTTTAGGACGTCACTCATTACTCATATATTTCATACATCAACCAGTGATGTTAGCTTTAATTCATTTGTATTTAGTATTTTAATTTTAGTAAATAATTAATCAAGGAAGCTTATTACAAGATAAATGATTGAAAAAAATTTTGATACAATCATAATAGGAGCTGGCATTTCTGGGCTTGCCTGTGCTAAACGGCTCCAGGATCATGGTAAAGATTTTTTAATAATCTCTGAAAATATCGGAGGTAGAATTTTAGCATCTAAAGATGGAACAGCAAATTATGGTGCATTTTTTGTATGTTCTGATTACCATAATGTAAATCAATATGTAAGCCTTGGCTCAAAAATTAGATTGAGAGATTTCTGTTTCCATGAAAAAGATACTAAATATGTTTTGTTTGAACCAAAATTACTATCATACACATTACAATTTCTAAAAGTAATAAAAATTCTTTACAAATTTAGAAGGGCATTTAGAAAATTTAGAAAAACTTCAGAAAATATTTCTCAAAAAAAAGCAATAGAAAATGATTCCTTTTTGTATGAGCTTTATATGACAAATGCAGTTGATTTTGTAAAAAAACAAAGTATACAATCTGGAACAGAAACTTATCTTTCAAAAGCTTTGTATTCAACAACATTTTCAAATATTTCTGAATTGAATGCATTTAGTTTCTTACAGTTTTTAGTTCCTTTAATTACACCGATTTATACATTTACCTTTGAAAAAGAAAAAATGACAGAATCATTTAATGATAAGATACTTTTAGATAGAGTTGATACTATTGAATATAAGAATAAAGGATATCTGATAAAACTTAAAAATAATAAATTTTCAACAAAGAATTTAGTCTTAGCAACTGAAATAAATTGGTCAAAAAAATTTGCCGGAATTAAAAAAACAAATAAACCTATCAGCACTCATATGTATCACATTAAAGCAATTCCAAAACAGGTGATTTCAAAAAAGAAATATCATCTTTTCTCACCAAATAATAACGTTCAAGCAATAGCTGATCTCAACGATGGGTCATATCTATTTTATTATAAAGAAAAAAAACCATCATTAGACAATTATTTTTCTAGATATAAAATAATAGATAGTCACTTTTGGAATCCAGCTGGAACAATCAATGGCCATGAATTAATAGAAACAAATAGAGGTAATAACATGTATCTAATAGGTGATTTCAATATAGCAGGTCTGGAGGAATCATTTATAACTGGCTTATATTGTGCAAATCAGATTATAAAATCTGACTAATTATTTAATAAACTTCCACACTTTTATACTATCATAAAGAATTTCTGTTTCATCATAATAGGCTTTAACTTGTATAGTATGCCTAAGTATTGGTCCTCCACCCCATAACCAAATGTATGGTTCTTCAGTGTCTGTAAATTTAAGTTCATTATCAATATAAAATTCGACTTTATCTACAGGCTTGTTTAATGACTTTACCTCTGCTTCTACATTAACATTTCCAAGTATTAAAGTATCTAAAAATCTAAATTTTTGTTCACCTGATCTATAAAGATAACCATTTTTAGGAGTTTTTATTTCAATTTTAGGAAAATCTGAACCGTTGATTGCAATAAAATCTATTCCATTGTTAGATGGTCCAGAATATCTTTCTTTTGAAAAAATGTCAACGGATTTATTCCAATGTTCATGTACACCTAAACTATCTGATAGATAGATTCCATCGTTTTCTGGGTCATATGTATCTTTTAATGGTTCTGCAGATTGATGTAGATAATTTTGAGACCCCTCACATGGATTTGTACCCTCTGCATGTAAGAAATCATACATTACTGAATCTATTGCAACTGGGTCTTGTGAGAAAAATAGGCTGTTTGTCCAGTCATTGTTGAATGGATACATATCAAATTTTGAAATTGTTCTATGATCTATCTTTGTTGCATAGGTTCCATCTCCAATATATAAAAGTGTTTTACCTCCTAAATGCTCGTGTGCAAGTAAATCTGTTTGAGGTGCTGGATTACCTTCAGTAAATGCATTTTTATGATAGTTGTGTACATCCCATACATTCTCAATCCAGGATCCAAAGAGATTTTTTCCTGACAGCGTCACACCAGTCTCTATTGGATGTCTTTTAAGAAGTGGCATATTAATAATATATTTTGCGTCAACAACACAAGTGGGAAGTGTTCTATTTAAACCAGTATCATCTGCAAAATAAATCTTTTCAGAGCTTGCCTTGACTTTTTCTCGTCCAAGAGCTAAACCTGAATTTTCAACATAATGCACTTTTGAAAATTCTGGTATGGGTAGAATTGCTGGGTATGTTTCATAATAAACACGTTTAAAAAACCAATTAGGCATAACTCGAGATGCATCATAAACGGTAATATCCTCTTGTTTTACTCCAACAACATTTACTAGTTGCCGGAGTAATGCTTTTACAACATAGGGACTTGCATCTCTTTCGTTATCTGATATTAAATAACTTTTTACTTGATAACAATTATTTAAATTTACTTTAATTGATATTTTTTCACCAGTCTTATAACCGACATCACCATTCCCATGAACAATATTAAAATGCTTAAACAAAGCATCCCATGCATCTTTTGTATCATTACTTTCTGCTAAACCTTGCACGCCTAGTGAAAACATTTTGTCAATAGTATCCTGATCATTATTTACCTTATACCACCAGAATCCATTCGTATTTGATTCTGTAGCATCTGGATCCCATACCCATACGACCCTGCCAGGATTAACACCTTGTGGTGTTCCTATTGGTTGATTTGGGATAGCCTCCCAACTGCTTATCTCTTTGTTATCATTATCAATATCAGCAAAAACTCCACTTGATATGGTAAATATTAATACAAAGCTAATTAAAATAACAGGTAAAATTGCAGTAGTTTTTGTTTTAGCTCTTTTTACCCAATATGCAACTCCATGAAATAGTGCGCCCCATAATATACTCCAAAAAATAATATAACTTGATGCTATCGTCATAGATACTTGCTGGCAAGGGTAATAAATTCTATCAGGTTTTGGTAAAACTCTAACTAAGAACCAAATCAAACATAAAATTCCTGCTAAATGAAAAAAAACGCTCTGTGGATTACTGACCTTATAAAGGATTTTCATCTTTATCTTATGAAAACGTGATTTTATATTTGTCACCCCCAAAATTAACAATTGTTATGTTTTACATATATAAAAATGTAGGGGTAATATTTTGTCTAGTTGCTTCAATAGATATTATATGGGATTATACTTGATTGTTAAATATCTCTTCTTTTAAAGAAAATATAGCCTAATATTAGCGGTATTATAAACCAAATTATTAGAGATATAACTACTACAGGTGTACTTAAAAAATCTGGTATTTCAAAAGAAAAATTTTCAAATTGGATTGTTGAAACTCCAAATGCTCTTTGAACAGCTGTTTGATATAAATCTTGTGGACTAAAAACAACAGAATTAAAGAACCATTCAGGAACATCTCCTGCAAATAAAGAATCATAAGAACCGCCTGTTGCAAGTAAAATTGCAAATAAAACTGTGCCATATATTAATCCCCAAAAAAATAAAATTAATCCTCCTAAAATAGAAGTGATACGTTTTTTACAATATGCAGATATAGAAATTGACAAACTTAGATAGATAAACCCAACAAATATGCTTAGTAGTATAAAACCTAAATATCCTCCAAAAGATTCTGTTCCAACAGTTACTGCTATAACAATTCCACCAAGGCCAAATCCTAAAAAAATTGATACCATAATTACCGCTCCAAGTCCAAAGAGTTTTCCCAATAATACTTCTATACGTCTGATAGGGTAGGATAGGACAACATATAGTGCTCCACTCTCTGCTTCGCCAGATATTGTAGCAAATCCTAATATTATAGCAATTAAAGGAATTAATATAGATGAAATACTCATCATTAATAAAACTGTATTTTGCATATTCCCAAAAGTATCACCACCTGTTTGACCACCTGCGACATAAGAAAAAACAAGAATTAATATAATAAAAAGCACTGTGAGTAACAAAAACCATTTATTTCTAATATTATCTAAGAATTCTTTTTTAGCAAAAGTATAGATTGACCTTGGATTTATCGATATCATTTAACACCTCCTTCATCAGTGGATATCAATTTCATAAATGCTTCTTCAAGAGAAGGTTCAATTGTTTTTATATTATCTATTATTAAACCTGATTTCTCGATACTAGTAATAATCTTACTACGCAGGGATGGCTCACAAGTAATAAATAGTGTATCATTTAGTACATCTATTGACTCAATACCTGTTATATTTTTAATTAATTCAGGTATTTTTCCGTTTAAACCTTGAATAGTAATTTCAAGACGTGGTTTTATATTTAATAATTTGTTCAGATTTGGAACTGTATCTTGAGCTATTAATTTTCCTTTATTTATTATTGCAACTCTATTGCATAAATTCTGAACCTCACTTAAGATATGGGATGAAAAAATAACAGTAGCACCTTGCTCATTTAACTTTCTTATCTTATCCCTTATAGTTTTGACCCATCTTGCATCTAAACCAGCCATTGGTTCATCTAGAATATAAACAGGGGGATTACCAATCATGACTTGGGCGACACCTAGTAATTGAACCATACCTTTTGAAAAAGTTCCAACCTTTCTTGCTATTGCATCCTCAAGACCAACTTCTTTGATAAGAGGTTTAGCAATGGATTTATCATCGCCTCTTAATTCACAGAAGAAATTTAAAGTTTGTAAAGGGGTTAAGTTATCATAAAATGAAACTCGCTCAGGAAGATATCCAACAGATTTTTTCGCTTCAATATCTTGTTTTTTTATATCATATCCATTGATTTTTACAGTTCCTGCATTAGAATGAATTAAACCAAGTATTGCTTTTATCGTAGTTGTCTTACCTGCCCCGTTCGGTCCTAGAAGTCCAAATATCTCTCCTTTTCTTATATTTAATGATAGATTATCTACAGCTTTGAGATCCTTATACATTTTTGTTAGTCCATCTACTTCTATTGCAAATGAGACGGTATCTGATTTTTTAATAGGTTTGTCACCTGGAAATGTAAAAACACCTTTGCTATTACATTTAGGACAATTAATTATTTTTTTTTCTCCAGGATTTCCTTCAATTGTTAGTTGGTTTTTGCATTTGGGGCACATTATCCTTTTTGTAATCATGTTTTTCTTCCCCTATTTAAAATAATATTTTTAGCTGAGGTATTATAAGATGCTATAATATATCTTTTGTTAAATCAAATGTTATTTACAATATTTTTTTAAAAACATTGGAAACTTCTAATACTAAAACAGTATTATGAATCCATAATTTCAGGGATCTAATGTTTAATAAAAAACTTGGTATCATCGATTTATCGAAAAATAAGATTACTATTAAGCAAACTCCTGAATCTTTAAAATGGCTTTTTTTAGGTGGAAGAGGTCTCAATAGCTATTATCTTTATAAAATGATAAAACCTGGAATAGATCCGTTCTCACCAAACAATGTTCTGATTTTTGGTTCTGGTTTTTTAACCGGAACTTTAGTTCCAAATTCTAGTCGTTTCAATGTTTCTTCAAAATCACCTGAAACAGGTATTCTTGGGGATGCAAATTGTGGAGGTTACTTTGCAGCTGAGTTAAGATACGCTGGTTTTGATAGACTTATTATACTGGGTAAAGCTAAGAAACCAAGTTATTTGTATGTAAATGATGGTAAAATTGAAATTAATGATGCAAGGGATTATTGGGGGATGGATACAACTGAGATTCAAAAAAATCTTAAAAAAAATCTTGGAGGGGTAGAAGCTGCTGTTTGTGGTGTTGCTGGTGAAAACCTTGTTAGATTTGCTTGTGTTAGAACAGGGGTTAAAAACGCTGCTGGACGATGTGGCCTTGGGGCAGTAATGGGATCAAAAAACCTTAAGGCAATTGCAGCAAGAGGTACAAAAGGCATTGAGATTTCACATCCTGAAGAAATGCTTGAGGTGGTTGAGCAGTTAAAAGATTATATCATGAATTCAAAAATAACATCGATTCTTGGTAGTGTTGGTACACCTCTTCTATATGAGGTTAGTAATACGTTAGGTGCTATTAGAACAAAAAACAGTCAACTTAATGCTTGGTCAGATTCATTAAATGCCGATGTTATTGAAACCTTTGTTGAAAAGATGATTAGTTGTTCTTCTTGTATTGTCCACTGTCGACATAGAAATAAACTTAACGGGGAAGGACCAGAATATACTGCTCTTGGTCTTTTAGGTGCAAACCTTGGGATAGATGATCCTGCACAGGTTATTGAACTTAATAATATATGTAATGAGCTCGGCCTCGATATATCCTCAAGTGGAACAATTCTTGCTTGGGCTTTTGAATTATATGAAAATGGTATTATTAATAAAGAGATCACTGGGGAGGATCTTCACTTTGGTGATTTTGAACTTGCAAAAAGATTGTTGTATAAAATATCACGAAGAGAGGCATTTGGAGATATCCTTGCAGAAAGTACAAGAAATATTAAACGATTTGGGGAAAAATCAAAGGATTATCTAATCGCAGTTAAAGGTTTACCTCAAAGTGATCCTCATGATTGTAGATATATCAAAGCCTTTGCCCTAGGTATAGCAACTTCGTCAAGAGGTGCAGATCATCTTAGAAGTAGGCCAACACTTGAAATATTTTTAAATTTACCAAAGGAAATTAAAGAAAGAATATATGGCAGGGGTATACCAAATGACCCTACGTCTTACGTGGCAAAGGAAAAAACTGTATATTTTTCAGATAACATTTTTGCTGCAATTGACAGTCTCGGTATATGTAAATTTATTTGTCATGGTTTTAACAGTCCACATTTTGTTGACTATACTTGGATGAAAAAACTTATTCACTCGGCATCTGGTTGGGATTTTAATGAGAAAGATATCCTTGAAGTTGGTAAAAGAATAATAGATATTGAGCGGATGTTTAACAACCGTGAGGGGATTTCCAAAAAAGATGATACTCTCCCAAAAAGATATTTTGATGATCCGATGTCACTTAAAATTGCAAAGGGACATCATATTGATAGGGAAGAATTTAACAATCTTCTTTTAAGATATTATAAGTTAAGAGGATGGACAAATGATGGGCAAGTAAAAAATGATCGTGTAAAAGAACTGGAGGCGCTAATGTGAAATACCTATATGTATATCCGGAGAAATGTACTGGTTGTCGAGAATGTTCGATAGCATGTTCACTAAGTAAGTTTGGAGAATGTAATCCAAAGAAAGCCGCTATAACGGTTGTAAGAGATGAGTTTAATAGATACGAATTTCCAATTGTCTGCTTTCAATGTGAAGATCCAGTATGTTTAAAATTCTGTCATCAAAATGCATACCATATAAAAGACGGAGTTACAATTAGAGATGAAGATAAATGTATAGGATGTAGACTATGTGCTGTTTTATGTCCATATAATGCAGTGACAACTATTGATGATGAAATAATAAAATGTGATCTTTGTGATGGTGACCCAAAGTGCGTTAAATATTGTTCCACTGGAGCAATTCAATATCTTGATGTGACTGACGAATTAGAAAAACGTCGGAAAAAGATGGCTGAAAGATTTTTGGAAATATCCAAAAAATAATATATATATTATAAAAAATCTAACTAAAAGTTATATAATTACAAATTATATATTTTTAAAAATAAAAAAATCTATTATTTAAATACTTATTAAGTTAAAATTAAATTATTTTGAACAAAATAAAAAAATTCAATATTTATTTTCATATTACTCAGAAATAAAATAAGAAGTTATTTATAGGATAACATACATTATTAACAATTGTTAATAAATACCTAATGGCATAAGAAATTGCTGATTCGGAGAACTAAAATGTACAAAAAATATTTATTTAAAACTATTTTTATTTTTGGAATTTTCTCAATTTTTGTTGGGATGAGTCTAATACCTTCCACAGGAAAATTAATAGAGGAAAAAAAGTTAAATGAACAAAGAACCTCAGAAATTAATGGAATTTATTATATGCGAGATGATGATCCTTTAAATTATCAAGATGAGGGTTCTTTACTTAGAGAATTGCCTCAAGAAGAAGAGGTTACTTCCTGTGGATATTTTATTTTGTTTCACTTTGCTGAAAAAGATGATTATTTTGATAATTTGGCCATATACAACATATATTACCATCTTTGGCAAAAAACCCCAGAAATCCCAATAGAAGGAGAGATATTTGATTTAGGTTATTATACTTCTAGTGATCATAATACCTATATGAATGAATCTATAACGATTAATACAAGTGAAAATGTTGCAATTGTAAATAATTATAGACTTGTTCAAGCAATGCAGTTTACTGATTCGGATATTGCTAATTTTGATAGTGAAGGAATTTATAATTTTACAATCAAGTTGGTGGGAAACAGCCCAAAAATTAGGACATATCCTAATCAATATTCGTTTATTATCCTAAATTTAGAAGATAACGCTACATTGAAATCCTATGATAGGGATGGAGACTATTTAAACGATTTTGAAGAACTGTTTATATTTTACACTAATCCATATGACATTGACACAGATGATGATGGTATTTCTGATTATTTCGAATATCTTATGGGAACTGATCCAAATGATGATAGTGATTTTCCAATAATAAATCATCCACCAAATAAGATAACAATTACTGGCACAGATGGCGGAAAACCTGGTGAATCGTATCAATATACATTTAATGCAGTTGACCCTGACGAAGATAATGTTAAATACTTTATAGATTGGGGTGATGCAAACTCTTATAGTTCTATATACGTTCCTTCAGGAACCGATGTAACTTTATCACATACTTGGACTTCTAAGGGTACTTATATAATAAAAGCCAAAGCAAAAGATGAATTTGGTATATTTGGACCAGAAGCAACTAAAACTGTTCGCGTTCCTAGGTATAAAGAAATCAATAAAAATTTACTAAACTACCTACAAATCAATAAAAACATCTTTCCAATCTTAAGATTATTGTTACAAAAATTAATTTTATAATAATTTTTATTCTTGATTATTAGGGAAGCTTATTATAAAAAATCCTATTTCTTTTTTTTAGATGGAAATATTTGGATTTGTAGTAACTATAGTTTTATTAACTGCATCAGGTGCACTTGCCCCAGGACCATTATTTTTCGCAACAATATCTCATGGTACAAAACATGGTGTAAAAACAGGAATTATCTTTTCTATTGCTCATACCATTGTAGAATTTTCACTAATAATGCTATTTGCATTAGGATTGCTAACTATAGCAAGTGAACCTGTTGTAAAGATTATTATTGGAATTTTAGGTGGAATTGTTTTAATTGCTTTTGGGTCTATACAAATTTATAAATCAATTATCACTAAACCTGAAGACTTAAAAAAACCAAAGTCATCATATCGACATTTGTTTTTTATTGGTATTGCATTTACGGGTTTGAATCCTTATTTTATACTTTGGTGGTTAACAGTTGGTGCTCAATTAATAATAATGGCCCTTCAGTTTGCTGCATTAATAGGGGTGGTATTTATGTTCATATGCCACGTCTGGATGGATTATGTTTGGCTTACAGGTGTTGCATATCTATCAAAAAAAGGAACAAAGGTTATGGATTTAAAATGGTATAAACCTTTAATGATAATATTTGGAGCAGTTCTCATTTATTTCGGAGCAAGTTTTATATTAGGAGCTGCTGAGATATACATTTAGATATTAGGAGAAATTACAAAATTATCATCAAGTAATCTTTCCTCAATTTCACTTATATCTAAACCTTTTTTTATAAGGCTATAAAAAGTTCCTGTATTTCTAATACTTCCAACGAATTGAAGACCTACCATTCTATTTTTCTTTATAAGAATTTTTTTATATGTATCAGGTGTTGACCGTATAATCTTTTTACATTTACCTATATCTTTTAAAATATAGCCCATAGCAACAATTGGTGTGTTAAAAATATCAAGGACATTTACTATCTCTGCACCATCATAATTACTTATCTTACCTGCCATATTCAAACCAGCGATTCTGCCTTGTTCAATAGCATTTGGCCATATAGCAAATGAACCCTGTTTTCCTAATATTTGTTCATATACCTCTGCAATATCACCAGCAGCATAGATATCCTGTTTATTTGTTTTCATAGTCGCGTCAACAATAATTCCACGATTTACTTTTATTCCAGATCCTTTTATAATATCAATATTAGGTGCTACACCTATTGCAAGTACTACCATATCACATTTCAGCTTTTTTTTACTAAGGGTAACACCAGTAACTTTATTTTTACCATTTATTCTCTTCACACTATCATTTAATATAAGACTAATATCATTTTTTTTTAAGATTTCTTCAACTTTTTCTGATACATCAGAATCAAGCATTCTTGATAAAATATTAGGAAGCATCTCAACAATAGTAACATCTATTCCTCTCTTTTTAAGCATGCATGCAGTCTCAACTCCCATAAAACCACCGCCTACTATCACTGCATGATTTACACCTTGCTTGATATTATTAACTATTTGAAGAGAAGAATTAAGTGTACCCATAATATGGACACCATCAAGTGTTAAATCCTCTAATCCCTTAGGAGTAATTGGTACAGCACCTGCTGAGATAAGTATTTTATCAAACTTAATGGAACTACCATCTGCAAGTTTTATTTTTTTTTTATCAGGAAAAATATTTACTGCTTCACAATTTTTCATAAATTTTGCGTTAAGTGTATTATAAAAATTTGAATCAAATCGAAAGATTTTCGGTTTTGTAATTTCCCCACCAATAAGATTTGGTAGTGAACAAGGCGAATACGCAGGATATTTTTCACGTGAAATTATCGTAATATCTGATTTTTTATCGATTTCTCTAATGGCTTGAAGTGCACTGACTCCAGCCCCTCCATTTCCAATTATTACATGATGCAATAAATTACCATCCATGCTTTTTGTTTATGCCCCAATATATTCAGGGAGCTCAGAACCTCTTATAAGGGAGACAATAGTAGAGTTTATTGGTGTTGGAATGCCTTTTTTCTTGCCATATTTAACAATTTTATCGTTAATAAAACTGATTTCAGTTGGATTGTTTTTTTCAATGTCAACATGCATCGATGTTCTATGATGGCCTGCTTTATCAAGATAACTCATACAAAATTTTAAGAATTCTGGTTTATAGTGTATGCCATTTGCTGCTGCAACCTCTATTGATTCACGTAGTATTGCCTCTGCAAGATTTCTAGTATCCTTAAATTCCATCATCTGTTTCATTGTTCTTCGTGTAAGTGCACAGACCGGACTTAAAGCTGCATTTAAAATAATTTTTTCCCATTCGTATTTCTTTATATTTTTAGTAAAAGTAGTTTCTAGATTTGCTTCTGTTATAATTTCTGCTAGCTCTTTTGCTTTTTTTTCAGCTTTAGGATCTATCATTCCAATATAGTTTGGAGGATTAAAAAAAGACATCCTCACCTTTCCATTATCAATAAGATTTCCAGCATAGTTTACCACAATTCGAAGTGTGTTATTTTTACCAAAAACTTCAGCAATAAGTTCCTCATTGTCAAGACCATTTTGTAGACTTATATAGGTAATACCTGGTTTTACGACCTGTTTTAATAATGGTAAAATCTGAGGAAGAACTGATGCTTTTACCGATATAAACAAATAATCTAATTCTTTATTGCTCAGCTCATCAATACCATAACATATGTTACTTTTTAAAAAAGGGACTTTTATTTCTTTAACTCCAGTTATGCTTAAGCCATTTTTTTTAATTTCGTCCATATGGGCTTTGAGAATATCTATTAATGTTACGTTATGTCCGGCTTTTGCAAGATGTGCTGCCATTATACTTCCTACAGGACCTGCTCCAATAATTCCAAATTTATATTTATTCAAGGTCTCCCCTCTTTTTTATTATAACGTTCCCTTAATATCCTATGTAATATTTTACCAGTTGGAGTACGTGGCATTTCTTCATCTTTTATAAATATAATCTTTTTTGGTCGCTTATATCCAGCCATTTTATTCTTACAATAATCAATAATCATTTCTTCATTAATTTTTGCCTTCTTTCTTGGAACAATAACTGCAGTCACCTGCTCCCCCCATTTCTCATGAGGTAAACCAATTACAGCGACGTCAAATACATCAGGATGAGAGATGATGATTTCTTGAACTTCACTAGGATATACATGTTCTCCACCTGTAATTATCATATTGTCTTTCCTATCAACTATATAAAAAAAACCATCCTCATCACGTTTTGCTAAATCACCAGCACTAAACCATTCACCTCTAAATGATTTGATTGTTTTTTCAGGCATTTTATAGTACTCATTAAACATCATAGGACCACGAGAGAATAACTCTCCAACTTCATTTACTCCTACTTCATTGCCATTTTCGTCTAACAGCTTAACAAAGTCGGTACCAACTGCTTCATATCCGATTGAACCTAACTTTCGCATCTGGTCCTCAGGTTTTAAAAGTGTTACAAGACCTGCTTCAGTTGAACCATAAGCTTCATAGAGTTCAACACCTGGGAAAAACTTCATAATTTCCTTCTTCATGCTTTTTGCAACTGGAGCTGATGAGCAAAGCAGTTTTTTAATGGAACTTACATCTCGTTTTTTTGCTTTTTCAGATGCATTCAAAATAAGATTATAATGGGTTGGAATAAGCGATATATAGGTAATTTTTTCCTTCTCAATAATCTCTAAGATTTCATCAGCTCTAAAATGACGTGCTGGATGTATAAAAGCAGTTCCCCCTAAATATAGAAAAAGAAAAGTGTAAAATGTAGAGTTTACGTGATATAATGGCATAACATTTAAACATACATCATGTTCATTAAATCCAAAATCAACGGCATTAATTAAAAAAAATGCGATATAGGATTCATGTGATCGAACAACACCCTTTGGAATACCTGTAGTTCCAGAAGTATATAGAATTATCCAGGGGTCCTTGCATTTAATATCACTTTCAGGTTCTGTATCTGGTGAATCCTCAATAAAATCTTCATATTCTATGTATCCCTTTGTTTTTTTCCCAACAACAATATAATTATCCGAAGGAATGTTTGTGAGATCCTTTTTTATTGAATCAATCGTAGGAGAAAACTCATCATGAACAATAAATGCTTTTGCATCTGAGTTATCCATAAGTGTTAATATTTCTCTACCAACAAATCTAAAATGAACAGGTGCTATTACAAGACCAGTTTTTGCTGCTGCTAAATAAGCTTCAACAATTTCTATACAGTTTTCTAGAAGTACTGCAAATTTGTCACCTTTTTTTAAACCTAGATTTAAAAGACTGTTGGCTAATTTATTTACCCTATTATTAAGTTCAGGATATGTATAAGTTCTTTTTTCGTCTTTTAAAGCAATATGATTTGGAAATTTTTTTGCATTCATCTTCACCATTTCGCCAAGATTTAACCAGCAAGCCATCATTTTTTCCTCCATACTAATTATATTTTTTCTTGAAGCTGTTCAATAAATGCTTCTACATTTGTTATAAATTGCTCATCAGATATACATCTAAGATCATTCAAATCTCCATTTACTACTAGACTTGGAATGTCTGTTTCCTCTTCAAGTCTTTGTGGCATTCCATAGCGACTATTAGTATTATTTGGGCAACTTTTTGAATCATGGTATATAATACCATCAATTTTAAAAAAATTAAACATTTTCTTTAAATATTTCTCTTTGAAATCATCTGATCTAACGATAAATAGTTCAGTATATGCTTGTGCCATACTTTTAAATGGATCAGAAGCGTCAAATTTAGAGAAAATCCAACTATTGCAATAAGTCGAAGCCACAATACAAGCTTTCATATCTGCAAAGAGTTCTGAATGTGTCCTAAGTCTACCCCAAATCGGCATTCCATCCCAGTATAAGCGATAACATTCGTTATCAACTGCTCCTTCATTATTCTTAACTCTATCCTTTAATTCCTTAAGTAAAAGTTTATAGTAATCAACTGCAATTTGTGTACCTCTTAAAACCACAGCAGGTCCCATTTGAATGGTTCCATCAAAAAAAGTTAATGGAGATGGAATATTTGATGCTGTTTCTAATACTTCTTTCCATAGGTCTGAGCACTCCCGTGATAATGACAAAACTTTTTTTAACTCTTGATCACTAAAATTTTTATTTGATATTTTTTCTAAAGGTTTTATCATATCAATCATTTGTTGTGATATTGATTGAACATAATTTTCAGTTACTTCATTAACACCCCTGTGTGTGTGGACTCCCAAAATTGGAACTTTAAACTCTTTAGCGTAAAATTCCATCCAATCCTGAACGTCTCGACATTGGTTAGTATTAAAAACTACTACATCCGGTCTTGGAATACTTTTTATCCCTTCGTAAACTTTTGTAAGAGGTGTAACCTTCTTTAAATACGCACCAATATCAGATGTTAAATAAGAACATACCTCAGGCGAATAACCTATTGCGTTAGCATAAGGTATCAAGTCTGTAGACATCCTGCTAGAACCTAACATTGCACCATGGTTTTCAGGAAAATACACATAAAAACCAAGACTTCTAAGGATTTCAGCCGGACCAACACTAGTACACCAAGCAACCTTTTTATCTTTATTTTTTACAGCAGAATCTAATTCATAATAATAATCAGCCATTATCTGTCTCATTTCGTTTGTTGCCATAATCTTTTTTCGAATTTGTGTTTTTTTTTCTGTGATTATTTCTCCCCCATATTTCAATAGAACAAATAGATAGCAAACCCTAATATCGGTTGAACTTATTATTTTTTTTTGTTTTTTCTCAAAATTATTTTGAATAATGCCAAAAATCAAATATATCAATTCATTTTCATTTTTATATTATATCATATTTCATGGTGAATATATGTTAAAAAATTATTTTGCTGGAATTGATGTTGGCACATCATATATAAAAGTAGTAATTATAGATGAAAATAATAAGATAACGGGAACCTTTACTGAAAGAACAGGTTCAAACCTTAAGAATTCTCTTACTACTGCATTTAAAATGGCAATTTCTAAAGTTAATATTAGCGATAATGATATTGAGCATATCACTGCCACGGGATTTGGAAGAAATAACGTATCATTTGCAAATAGTGCTATTACAGAGATAAAGGCTCATGCAAAAGGAGCATATTTCTATTTTCCAAAAAAGATTAATGTTATTGATATTGGAGGTCAAGATACAAAAATCATAAAGATTGATAAAAACGGAAAAACAATTGGTTTTAAGATGAACAGAAAATGTGCCGCAGGAACAGGTTCTTTTTTAGAAGAAATTTCTTATAAACTTAATATTCCACTTGATAAAATGAACAAACTAGCAGATAAATCCAGTAAAGAAACTGCTCTAAGTAGTTTTTGTACAGTTTTTGCCTCAACTGAGATTCTAACTAGAATAAAAGAAGGAGAGAAAACAGAGGATATGATTAAGAGTGCTTTTGAATCTGTTGTCAGAAGAGTTATTGAAATGGACACATTAACGGGAACTATTGTTATAACAGGCGGCGTGGTAAAATATAATGATATCATCTTAAAAATCTTGGGCAAGTATTTAGGAAATGAAATTTACACTACACCTTATCCACAATTAAACGGTGCAATAGGTGCAGCACTAATTGCAAAGGATGCAAAAGATTAAAACATTACTTATTTTCTATATTTTGTAAAATATGTTTAGTAATAAGAATTTTAATTACGATTTCCCTCCTTATAGACCTCCTAATGAGGCAGCATCAGCACTTATCCGTGCATCAAGAGGTTGTCCTTGGAATAAATGTCTGTTTTGTACAATGTATAAAACTATTAAGTTTCATCCTAGGTCTGTTGATGAAGTAAAAAAAGATATTGATATGGCTGCAAAGATTTACAAAGGCGCAAAAACTGTTTTTATAGCTGATTCAGACAGCCTAGTGATGAAAAACATTGAAGAAATTATAAGATATATAAAATTTCAATTTCCAAATGCAGATAGAATTACATCATATGCTAGAGCCAAAACATTAATGAAATTAGGCTCTGATCGTCTTAAGAAAATAAAAAATGCAGGTCTTACTAGAGTTCATGTTGGTCTAGAATCAGGGGATGAAAAAACTTTGGAATTTATGCAAAAGGGCGTTACCCCTCAAGATATAATAAATGGAGGCAAAGAAGCAAAACAATCAGGCCTTGAACTCTCATTTTATATTCTTATTGGTGCTGGAGGAAAAGAAAGAATTCAGGAACATGCAATTGGTTCTGCTAAGGTCTGTAATGAGGTAAATCCTGATTTTATTAGGTTAAGAACATTGGTTGTTCAGCGTGGCTCTTTTTTAGAAGAAAAGAAAAAAAATGGTGAATATGCTCCTACTTCACCAGTTGAGAAATTACAAGAAATAAAATTGTTTTTAGAAAACCTTCAAGTAAATAATTGCGAGTTTGCTTCTGATCATTTCACAAACAATATCTGGGTTGATAATACAGTTGTATACAGAGGTATTTATGGATTTCTTCCCCAAGATAAAAAGGATATGCTTGACTTATTGAATAGTACCTTGAATTTCCTTTCTTTTACTGATGGTGAAATACTTGATGCAACAATTTTATATGACAGAGGTTTGATTAATTCCCTTTGAGTTTATCCCCCGCTGATTGGTATAAAAAATAAAATCTCGTCATCATCTTTGAGTTTTGTATTTAACCCTTTTAAGGCAGTCATTGGTTTATCATTTATAAAAATACATAGATACTCTGTTAATTTACTATCTTCATTATATAACTCTTTTTCTAGCTTAGGGTATTTTAAAATTAATTCCTTAAGAAAATCCTCAAGAATTATACCTTTGAAATTATATTCTAGCTCATTTTTTCCAACCACTGTTGAAAATGGTTTTAAGAGCTTTATTTTAAGTTTCATTTAATACTCACCGATTAAACTTGGAAAAGATTTAATAAATAAATAATTTTAATAATTTATTAATCAAATTTTTTAGAGGAATCTTCTTCAACATTAATAGAATTATTTTTGGGTTTAACAAGTTTGTCTTTGATTTCTTTCAACTTAAGATAAAGATAATAATCACTTGAAATTATAAAAGGATGTTGAAGATTTCCCTTTTTAAATTCTTCTTCTAGTTCACTTTGAATTTCATCAAAAAGATTATCTGCAGTTTTATCTATGACTAAATCAACAAAATCTTCAATTAAAACGTTGTTTTTGTCATCATGTTTGTCATACCATTCCATGGCTTCTTTGAGAATTTTATCTTTCATATTACCTCTACCCAGTGATTGAAATCTGTATAGATTTATTGTTTATAAAGTTATTATTTTGATGAAAATTATCCAAAATTAATGAAATATAAAATTCCTCTTTAAAAATTGAAGAAAATCTTTATTTTATCAATCTTTTGTTACAATAAGTACAATTTGTTATGAATAATAAAAAAAGAGTACTAATTTTTTACAAATTTGAACAAAAAGGTTTATATATTATCTAAAACAAAATATATTAATTGGTAATAAAAATGGTTACAATAAGCCATGTAGTAAGCAAACTTATCGATGAAAACATATATCTCCAGGAAGCAATTGGAAAGGGAATTGCATCTTATGGCTCTGTTGCAAAAAAACTAAAATCAGATATTGAAGAAGAATTAAGAAAAGAAGTTGCCCATTATGCAGTTGTTGCAGCAATTAGAAGATATGCAGAAAAAATGAATATAAAATTTAGGGACATCAAATTTAATGCTAATAATTCTGAAGTAAATCTAAAGACTAATGTTATTGACATAAACGTTGTAAAAACCCTAGGACTATTTGATAAATTAAAAAGAATATATGATATTATTAAATTTGAACAAGGAGACATTCTTCATATTATTTATGGGAGAAACTCAGTAAGTATTGTTACAAATGAAAGATATAAACAAAATATACTTAATTTTTTACAACATGAACAAATATTTAACATCGGAGAAAATCTAGTATCTCTTTCATTCAGCATCTCCAAGAAATTGATAAACACCCCTGGAGTCTTATTTCAAATCATTAGAAATTTTGCTTGGGAAAACATCAACATTATCGAAGTTATCTCAATGGACTTAGAAATTACTTTTATTGTTGATGAAAAAGATGCTGTTAGAGGATATAAGGCACTTGAAAGGCTAATTACTTAATTTCTACATTCTGAAAATGCCTGGTCTCCAATCAGGTATCTTTTGGTTCATAGATGCTGAAATACCAAGACCTAAAACCATTCTGGTATCAACAGGGTCAATAATTCCGTCATCCCAAATTCTTGCTGTGCTATAATAGGGACTTCCTTCTTTTTCATATTTCTCAAGAATAGGGGATGTTATTTCTTCCTCTTCTTTTTTTGTAAGTTCTTTTCCCTTCCGCCAAAGCTGATCTCGTTTTACAGTTAAAAGGACATTTGCAGCCTGCTCTCCACCCATTACAGAAATACGAGCACTTGGCCACATCCATAATTGTCTAGGTCCATATGCTCGTCCGCACATACCATAGTTACCCGCTCCAAATGAACCTGCAATAATTACGGTAAACTTTGGAACATTTGCAGTTGCAACGGCATTTACCATTTTTGCCCCATCTTTTGCAATTCCGCCTGCTTCGTATTTTCTACCAACCATAAAACCTGTTATATTTTGAAAAAACACTAGAGGAATCTTACGTTGACAACACATCTCTATGAAGTGAGATCCTTTAAGTGCAGATTCTGAAAATAAAACACCGTTATTTGCTAGTATTCCTACTGGATAACCCATAATTCTTGCAAAACCGCATACAATTGTTTCACCATAAAGTGTTTTGAATTCATGAAACTTTGACCCATCAACAATTCTAGCAAGTATTTCTCTAACTTCAAATGTTCTTCTTAAATCACTAGGCATTATCCCATAAATTTCTTTTATATCATAAAGTGGCTCTTCTGGTTTTGAAACCTCAAGATGTGTTTTAATTGGGCGATTAAGATTTTCAACGATATTTCTTGTCACATGAATTGCTTCCATATCATCGTGTGCATAATGATCAGATACTCCACTTTCCTTACAATGAACATCTGCACCGCCTAAATCCTCAGCACTTACATCTTCACCAGTTGCAGCTTTGACTAGAGGTGGACCGCCAAGAAAGATTGTTCCAGTACCTTTTACAATAATTGTCTCATCTGACATTGCTGGAACGTACGCACCACCCGCAGTACATGAGCCCATCACAGAAGATATCTGAGGGATACCTTTTGAAGACATTACAGCTTGATTGTAAAAAATCCTGCCAAAATGTTCTCTATCAGGAAACACCTCATCCTGCTTAGGTAAGAATGCCCCACCTGAATCAACAAGATAGATACATGGAAGGTTATTTTCAAGAGCAATTTCTTGTGCACGTAAATGTTTTTTCACAGTCATTGGATAATATGTTCCACCAGAAACGGTTGAATCATTAGCAATTATCACCACTTCACGACCATGGATAAGACCTATACCTGTAACAATTCCTGCACTAGGTGCTTTGTTATCATACATTTCATAGGCTGCAAGAGGATTAAATTCCATAAATGGTGTATCTGGATCAAGTAATGCATCGATTCTTTCCCTTGCAAGCATTTTATTTCTGGATTTGTGAAGTTTTATTTTTTCTTCTCCACCACCCTTCTGGGCGATTGTAATTTTTTCTTTTAAATTATTAACAAGCATTCCATAATGCTTATAATTTTCTTTAAACTCCTTACCAGATGTATTAATATTACTTTCTATAACATCCATTTTAATCCTCCTTTTTTGAAATCTCAACAGTGGTTTGACCAATTTCAATTTGGTCTTTTTCTTTAAAATTAACTTTTTTAATCTTACAATCATAAGGTGCTCTTATAAGATACTCCATTTTCATAGCCTCAATAACCATTAACACGTCATCTTTTTTGACTAAGTCACCTTTTTTTACATTTATACTTACGACTTTTCCCGATATGGGTGAGCTTAAATCACCTTCATCTTTTTTCTTTCTTTTTTTCATACTAGTCAGTTCTACAGGTTTTACTTTGAAAACTTGTCCTTCTACAAATACAAATTTTTCTTTTTCGCCTTCAGTAATAATTGATTTAATTATTCTATCCCCAATTTTTATTTTAAGTTGCCCAGGTTTAACTTCTTCAGCCTGAACCTTATATTCAGTATTATCATAGGTTACAAAATAATGATTATTTTTCCTTTCTATTGTTACATTGTAAACGTGATCTTCATGTTCATAGTTTATAAACAAATACTACACCTCCCGTCCACCAACTCTCCAGCGTCCAACATGCTTCCAAGGTGAATGGGGATCTTCTTCCTTGTATCTGACGATTTCTTTTGATTTTGTATGAATAGAATCATAAACAGCAAGTGCAATTATTGCATCAACAGGTAATCCATCTTTAGTAATAGTCCAATCCTTGAAAAAATTGTCAATGAAATGAGTAGTGATATTACCTTTTTTGAATTCCGCATGATTTAATACTTCCTTTAAAAAAGTAATATTTGTGGTAACACCCAAAACAATATAGTGAGACAATGCCCAGATCATCTTTTTTATATTGTCATTTCGATTTTCAGAGTATGTTATCAGTTTTGAAAGCATAGGATCATAAAAAGATGTAACTTCCATTCCAGAATAAATACCAGAGTCGTCTCTTATATTTGGTCCAATTGGTGCTTCAACTTTTGTAAGCCTGCCAATACTTGGAAGAAAACCATTTGCTGGATCTTCTGCATAAATCCGGCATTCAATTGCATGACCTCTTTGTGATAAATCATTTTGTTTTAGGGTTAATTTTTCCCCAGCAGCAATTCTGAGTTGCCATTTTGCTAGATCAATACCTGTTGTCAACTCAGTTATTGGATGCTCAACTTGCAAACGGGTGTTCATCTCCATAAAATAATAATTTAGATTTCCATCTACCATAAATTCAACGGTTCCTGCATTTGTGTAACCAACTGCTTTTGCAGCATTAACAGCTGCTTTACCCATTTTATCTCTAAGTTCATTAGTCATTACTGGTGAAGGCGTCTCTTCAATTATTTTCTGGTGCCGTCTTTGAATTGAGCATTCCCTTTCAAAAAGATGAATAACATTTCCATGTTCATCAGCAAGAATCTGAAACTCGATATGTCTTGGTTTATCAATATATTTCTCTAGAAATACAGTGTTATCTCCAAAAGCTGATTTTGATTCACGTTTAGCACTTTCAATTGATTCTTCTAAAAGTTTTTCAGAGTGAACTATTCTCATTCCCTTACCACCGCCTCCAGCAGCTGCCTTTACAAGTAAAGGAAAACCTATTTTTTTTCCTTCATTGATAAGAGATGAAGTATCTTGTTTTTCTCCATGATAACCAGGTATCACTGGAACTTTTGCCTTTTCCATTAATGTCTTAGCAGCAATTTTATCTCCCATCAAACTAATTACTTTTGGAGGAGGTCCAATAAATTTAATATTTATATCACTACAAGATTTAGCAAAATCTGGATTCTCAGCAAGAAAACCATATCCTGGATGAATTGCTTCTGCATGTGTTTCCTTTGCAATTTTTATGATTTTCGGAATGTTTAAATAACTCTCAAGAGGAATTGGATCTCCGATATTTATTGCCTCATCAGACAGTTGAACATGCGGGGCATCCTTATCAACTTTTGAGTAAATCGCAACAGTTTTAATATCCATTTCTTGACAAGCTTTAATGATTCTTACTGCAATTTCTCCACGATTAGCTATGAGGATTTTTTTAAACAAAAACTATCCACTCCACTTTGTTTTTCTTTTTTCAAGAAATGCATTTATTCCTTCTTGTCCTTCTTTTGAAACTCTAAGTTCAGATATCTTTTCAACAGTATGGTTCTTGTATTTATCCCGTTCCATTTTCTCACAAGAATCAATAAGTTTTTTTACCTCAACTATTGCATTTGGACCAGATGATTTTAACAAATCTATATAAAACTGAATTTTACTATCCAATTCTTCTTGTGGTATAACATAATCTATAAGACCTATTTCCTTTGCATATTCAGAGTCGAATCTTTCACCAGTTATGAAAAGTCTTCTCATATTAGATAGGCCAATTTTTCTAACAATATAAGTTGAAATTACTGCAGGTATAATTCCAAGTTTTACTTCACTAAATGCAAATTTACAATCTGGAACAGCAATTATTATATCACATACTGCAAAAAGGCCTATTCCACCACCAAAAGCATGCCCGTTAACACGTCCAATGACAGGCTTTGGACAGTTATATATTGCTTCATAGAGATTTAATAAAAGTCTACTATCTTTGATGTTTTCTTCCTTTGAATATTTTGACATGCTTTTCATCCAGTTCAGATCAGCCCCTGCACAGAAGGATTTACCTTTACCTGTAAGTATGATTGTTCTAATAGTGTTATCTTTCCCTAATTCGTGAAAACAAGTAGTTAATTCTTTCATAAGTTTTTCATTCATAGCATTATGAACTTCAGGTCTGTTAAGAAATATAGTAGCAATATTTTCTGCTTTTTGTATTTCTATTGTTTCATATTTCATTAACACTCCCCCTATTTATTATGGAAATATTCTAAGTCACTTCACGCGATGTTAGCTACAATAAATAAATGTTTCTATAATGAAAAGATTTTAATTATTAGAACAATTAAAGAGTAGAGAGAACTTTATAAAATTAGATAAAGAATTATAACTCTGTCTGAATAGTTGTTATAGATTTATATACACCATATCATATATATATGATAATAGGGAGAAAAAAACTTAATGAAAAAATACAGAATTGTAATATTTGTTACCTGTATGTTTGTTATTTTACTCGCTAGCCCTATTCTTGTAGCGTTAAATGGACCCACTCCACCAGATCAACCTCCGACTGGACCAGGTGGTTCAGATTATGCACACGATAGTGTTAGAGAAACTAAGTATGGATGGGGAGCTAAACAGTATTGGATATTTGAACCAGATGACCCAATGCCTGAATCTGCTCCGCTTATTGTTTTTAATCATGGTTGGGGTGCAATTCATCCAATCGGATATTTAGTATGGATTTATCATATTGTAAAAAGAGGTAATATCGTTGTTTATCCAAGATACGAATTTTTTCTGAGAGGATCAGAATCTTTTAGTAAAAATGCCATTAATGCAGTTAAAAATGCTATTCAAGAACTAAAACAGGGTAATCATGTTCAACCAGATCTTGATAAATTTGCAATTGTTGGTCATTCAATTGGTGGTGGAATTACTGCACATATGGCAGCACTTGCTCAAACAGAAGGACTCCCAACTCCAAAAGCAATTATGCCGGTTCAACCAGCATATAATTGGACAACAAATCCTGACTTGAACCTAATATCCAATACAACGCTTATGGTTGTAATTGTTGGAGCTAGTGATACTGCTGTTGGTACAGAACCAGGGAAAAGTATTTTTTATGAAGCTGATCAGATACCATTGGATCGAAAAGATTTTGTAATACAAGTTACAGATAGATATGGATCTCCAGATTTAATTGCAAGCCACGCTGCACCGGTATGTCTGCCTGGTTCTTTTTCATTTACAGTAAATGCCATGGACTATTATTCAACTTGGAAAATCTTTGATGCACTCACAGATTTTGCTTTTTATGGAATTAACAGAGAGTATTGTCTTGGAAATACATCAGAACAACGTTTCATGGGTTTATGGAGTGATGGAACACCTGTAAAAGAGTTGATTGTTACTGATACTCCGTTTGATGTAAACCCATTTATAAAACAAGTCAATAATATTGTATATAATCCAAATATTTTAGAACGATTTTCACTGCTGAATAGACTGCTATCAATTGTAGGGTTGTAGGATATGAATAGAATATTATAAAGATATGAAAAAATTTATTAAATAACTATTTTCCTTTAAAAACCGGTTTTCTTTTTTCAACAAAGGCAGTAACACCTTCATTAAAGTCTTCAGTTCCTGCTGAAAATGATGCTGTCCTGCTTTCAAGATCCAAATGTGTAATCATATCGTTTTCCATACTCTTGTTAATTAGCATTTTTGCTTTTCCAACAGCAATTGGTGCCAATTTTTTAAATTTTTGAGTGAATTCTTCAACAACGATATCCAGTTCATCTGATTCCACAACTTTGTTAATAATACCTAATTCTAAGGCTTTTTCAGGTGTAAATGTTTTAGAGGTAAGAATATATTCACACGCTTTTTGATAACCAACAAGCTTTGTTAATAGCTGTGTTCCGCATCCTGGGGCAAGACCTATTCCGATAAATGCAGTTCCAAATTTTGCTTCTTTAACTGCAATTATTATATCACAAGCAAGTGCAAGTGAAAGACCAGCACCAAATGCATGACCGTTAACTGCACCTATCACTGGTTTTTCCATTGTCCTCATCTCTATTACACATTTGTGTATAGCTTTTGTAAGATCCCTTAAAAACTTAGATTTGTCTTGGGCGATATGCATTTCTTTAACATCTCCCCCACCACAAAATCCCTTTCCAGTACCCCTTAGTACAACAGCTCTAATTCCTTCTTTTTTGCTTATATCATGTAACGCCTCATATAGTTCCTTACCAAGTTTCATATCAAATGAGTTGAGTCTGTCTGGTCGGTTTAGAGTAATATAAGCAATATCATCTTTGATATCTGTTATTAGAGTTTCATATTTCATGACAATCAAAATTTGAAAATAAGATTTGTAATTTAAACCTTAGGGAAAAGAATAAATAAACAATTATATATCCAATCGCCTAATGTAGTGAACCGGAGAATAAAGCAATGGAAATAACACTTTATATCAATAAATTCAAAGAATTAAGATACAACTTTTTCAAATGGAAATATGAAGCAGGCTACGTCTACAAACTACTTTTGGCATTCAACTTTGCTTTATTAACAGCATTACTTGCTCAAATAAGATTTTATCTTCCAGGTAATGCTTTTGTTCCAATAACTGGTCAAACCTTTGCAGTTCTACTTGCAGGAGTATTACTAGGTAGATGGGGTGGAATCAGTCAAATAATGTATGTAGGACTTGGTGCTGCTGGACTGCCATGGTTTGCAAATATTACTGGTACAACAATTGGTTATTTAATCGGCTTTATTTTAGCAGCGTTTTTTATAGGGTACATTACAGAGAAATATGTTAAATCCCGTATGTTTTATGGTATGTTATCTTTAATGTTTTTTACCACATTTGTTTTAATATATTTACCAGGTTTGACATATCTTTATTTCTATATGAATTCTATTGGTATTTCATTAAATATACTAGAATTATTATCTATTGCTGTTATACCTTTTATCATAGGTGACGTAATAAAAGCAGTAGCTGCGGCTTTTTTTGCAAAGGCGATAATACCAAAGAAATCATATGGTCGAGAAGTTGATATTTTATGAAACCCCGGTCTGATTATGAATTTTCACAAGGTTTAATAAAAGGGCTTAACACTAGAATTATTGGAAAAAAAATTTTTCATTTTAACACTATTGACTCAACAAATATTTATGCAAAAAAATTAGCAAAAAAAGGAAACGAAGAAGGAGCAATTATTTTAGCAGACATTCAAACAAGTGGGCGAGGTAGAAAAAATAGAATATGGTCTTCATCAAAAGGTGGGTTATGGTTTTCTATTGTTTTATATCCTAATATTCCTCCAAAAAAAGCTATGCTTATGACAATGGCTAGTTCAATTGCAGTTTTTCAAGGTATTAAAAATATAACTGGTATTGAAGCAGAAATTAAATGGCCTAACGACCTTTTAATAAATGGCAGAAAGATTTGCGGGATTCTTACAGAAATTGATTCCGAAAAACAAAAGATAAATTATTGTATCATAGGAATTGGAATAAATGTAAATAATACGCTTGAAAAAGAATTACAGGTAAATGCTACTACCTTAAAAAAGGAACATAATAAAGAGATATCACTTTATGAACTTCTAAGAGCAATAATTGAAAATTTTGATAAAAATTATAATAAATTACTCTCAGGTGAATATGATTTTATTAGAGATTCTTGGCTTGAATTTTCTAAAATAATTGGAAGAAAAATTCAGGTAATTGATGATAAAACTGTTACAACCGGTAAAGTAATCAATGTCGATAATAATGGATATATTGTTTTAAATACTAATTTTGGTAATATTAAAATTATAAGTGGGGATATAAAATATTTATAAATTAAAAAATTTTAAATACTCAGATATTTTTATATGTATCTGCAGTCTATTTTCTGTTTTTTATTACGCTTTTTAATTCCCCTATACATTATTATCCTTTGACTCTAAAAACTTAAAATCCAGTAGTGTTAAAGATTTATATACCATATATCTGATTTAATATTGAAGAGGGAGGCATATAAAACTTGAAAAGAAACTTCCTATCACTTGGAATCATCTTCTTGTTTATAGTATCTATATTGATACCTATTGTAATCAGTAATAACATCAAAACATCTTATGAGATAGTATCAGAATCAAAATCTGATGGTGGTTTGATGGATAGTTCTTGGCCTATGTTTCAGCATGATATTCGTCATACTGGACATAGTCCTTATGGTAAATCTGGTAATTGGTTTAAGGAAAAATGGAAATTTGAAATTGATAGTTTGATATATTCTTCCCCATCTATTGATGAAAACGGGATAATATATATCGGTTCATTTAATTATCATTTATATGCAATTAATCCAGACGGTACATTAAAATGGCGATATAAAATAGGGGGAAATATACAATCGTCTCCTGCTATTGCTGATGATGGCACAATTTATATGGGTTCAGATGATGGTAAGTTATATGCTTTTAACTCAAATGGGACACTCAAATGGAGAATAGAAATAGGAGGTTGGAGTACACCACCTGTTATTGATGAAGATGGAATTATTTATACAAGTTCTACAAATGGAAAAATTTATGCTGTTTATCAAAATGGTACGAAAAAATGGAATTATCAAACAGGTGATATGATATATTCTTCATGTGTTCTAGATAACTTAGGTATTGTTTATTGTGGTTCTCATGATGGTTATATGTATGCAATATATTCCAATAATGGGACAATGAAGTGGAGATATGGCACAGGTACATATTGTGGAGGAGCTGGTGCAACTGTAGGTGATGATGGTACAATTTATTTCGGTGATTTACTTGGTTACCTTCATGCGGTAAATCCAGAT
>Ga0209427_10000096_pt1 | contig 76690 bp, 54 predicted proteins | sample DeeMarSWOR136_30_FD_187465 | JGI IMG/M metagenome (GOLD analysis project Ga0209427, IMG submission 187465) | Marine sediment microbial communities from White Oak River estuary, North Carolina - WOR-1-36_30 (SPAdes) (version 2) | ecosystem: Environmental > Aquatic > Marine > Intertidal zone >... | reverse complement strand
GAAGTATCGTGTCATGAGCAACGATTTGAACATCCTTATTGCGAACTGGAAGAAGACGGATTCGGATCTTGCCGGCAATTGCCCAAGACCCGAATAATCATTTGGTTCGCGTAGCTCAGCCATTCTCACAGGCGAGCGATAATGAAAGAGGCAGGTCAAAATCAAAGGACCTGCCTCTTTTTTCAATCGCGATGTAGCATGTCATTTTGACATCAGTCTTGTTTTTTGTTGTACCTATGGCTGCAGTGTGTAGTCAGCAACTCTTCTGTAATCATTCTTCTGCCTTGGTGCAATCTTTCGGACCCACCCTGCCGGCCCACGAGGGCCGGTGCACGTACGGAAGCTGGCAGTGTGAAATCTACACGTTTGGCCCACATTTGGATGCCCAAGAGCCGGTGTGGGGAATCTGGACGTTGCGGCTTTCCGCACCGAGCTACTCTTGGATTTGCCTGTCTCGGTATTGAATATATGCTTCGCGCATCGCCACGTAGGGTTCAATAGCCGCGGACTTCAGGGCTTCGTACTCTCCGATGTGAAATGAGTTCTCGTTAGTGATCTTTACGGCGGATATGCCGATCGAGACCTCCGTAGGTTTGACATAGCGCGTCGGATTCAGAAACTGGTCGCCCACCATGCCCACCGAGTCCCGTACGGTCGATGGGCCGAACAATGGCCAGACGATATAGAAACCATTGCCCAAGCCATATATCGCCAGGGTCTGGCCCAGATCTTCCTTTGCAGGTTCCAAGCCGAGTTCACTCCGTGCGGGGTCACCGAATCCCAAAACACCTGCCGTGGTGTTGACCGCGAATCGGTGCAATTCCGTGCCAGCAGAATCTCCTTTTCCCTGGAGCAGGCAGTTGACAAAACGGACAGGCGTGGTGAGATTGTGGAAAAAATTGCGGATTCCGATCCGAGCTGGCTCTGGTGTTATGTCTTTGTATACCTGTGCGACGGGCTTCAACACCCAAAAGTAGAGCGCGTCATTGACATAGTACATCATCCGATTCCAGGGCTCTAACGGATCCGCCACCTCAACTGTTTGCTCGGCAAGCTCCTCTTCCAGCAAGTCAAAATCGTCATCGGCAGGCGCTGCGGCGGGGTCGTCTGAAGCCAGCGTCATCCGCTGGGGCGGATTGGCGGCAACGAGAACATGCTGTCGGTTTGTCGAAGCCTCCGCAACGTAGTCTGAAGATGGGGTCCTCTCGGAGACAGCGCAGCCTGCAATCGTGACGGCCAATACGACGGTAGCCCAAGCCTGCGGTTTCGTGGCATTCTTCTTGACGACTATGTTTGATCCTCTTAATGTCATCTGGTCGTACCCATTTCGAACTCTCGAGTCTCCTTACCAAACGGTTTGGCCAGAATCAGCATTTGCGGCAAAAGCGTCAGGGCTGCAATCAAGGCGATGAGCATGGCCAGGCCGGTTAGCAAACCGAAGTAGATGGTAGGAATGAAATTGGACAGGGCCAGGATGGAAAAACCAATGATAATAGTCACTGAAGTATAGTACATCGCGTGGCCAACGCTTCCGTGGCAGCGATGCATGGTATGCAGGTAGTTGTGGTCTCTCTGAAATTCACGTTTGAATCTGTGGATGTAGTGAATCGTGTCATCGACGGCGATTCCCACACTGATGGCCGCGATGGTTATGGTCATCATGTCGAGGGGGATGTTCAGCCAGCCCATCACGCCGAGAACAGCGGCGATAGAAAGTACGTTGGGAAATAGGGCGATCAACGCTATTCTCAATGACCTGAACAGCACCAGAAACATCCCCGTCAGCATCAGTACAGTGAGGCCCAACGTCAGCATCTGGGAGCCGAAGAGGCTTTGTAGCATGTTGTTGTACAGGACCAGCAGGCCAGCGAGGTGAATATGTTCGGCGTCAAGTTCCAACGTGCCGGCCAAATCTGTCTTGATCTTCTTGAGCAGTTCATTACGCCTCAGAGTCTTCTCAGAATCCCTGACCCGAACCCAAAAGCGGACCTGATTATGCCCCACTGAGACATAGGGCTTGATCAGCATGGTCTTGAATTCGTCCGGAGTCTCACTATAGAGCAAAGCGAGTTCAAAACTGTTCAGAGGCCTGCCACCGTTCAACTTCTCCGCGATTGCCAACATGGTGGCCAACGACAGCACCTTGCCTGTTTCCGGTAGGTTGTCAAGATAGCGGTGCACGGTCTTGACGCGGGTCATCTTTTCTTTGGTAAACCAATATTTCTCGTCTGTTGCCGCCTCGTCGAATTCATCGAATTCGTCGAATGTGTCATCACCTTCCACTACGGCAGGCTCGGTTGCAGCAGGCAGTTCGCGGGACTCCTCAAACTCCACGATGACGTCCAAAGGAGTGGTGCCGCCCAAGGATTGATCGATTACCTTCATGCCTTGGTAGATCTCGGTGGTTTCCTTGAAGTAATCGATGAAGCTGTTTTCCACCTCTAATCTCGATATTCCAATGAGGCTGGAAACGAGGACGAGGCCGCTGATACCCACGATCAGCACGCCGTGGGCCTCGGTAAATCTCGCCAAGATGGATGTCAAGGAAAAACGCTGCCCTCGCCCGCCGGAAGGTATCTCCTTGGGAATCAGCGTCAGCAGGGCAGGAAAAAGCAGAAAGGTCACGGTCAGCGACACAATTAAACCGACGATCATCATCCAGCCAAACGCGACCACCGGTAAGATATCGCAAAGCACCAGAGACCCAAACCCGACAATTGTTGTTAATACCGCGTACACACAGGGCTTCAGCTTCAGCCGGACGGTATTGAGAACCAACTCGCGATTAGGGGCTTGCGGACTCTGGACTAATAGTTCCCGGTACCGCACAATCAGGTGAATCGCAATGGCCATGGTGATGATCAATTGCAAAGAAATAAAATTGGAGGATATGACCGTCACCTCCCAACCAAACCATCCCAACAGACCAAACATGCAGATCGCCGAGATCACGCAGCAAAGCATCGGTAGCAATATCCAGCGTATTGACCCGAAGATAATGCCCAGCGTCAGAATCAGAAATAGCAGGACTCCAAGGCCGAATACCTTCAAGTCGTTCTTAATGAAGGTAATCATGTCGTCTGCGATCATACTGACGCCGCCAAGAAACAGGTCAGCGTCCTGGCGATAGTTGTCCATTATAGCCCGTATCGCCACGATATCCTGATGACGCCGCTGCCTCATTTTGTCCCTGTGCTGTCGGAGTTGCTCAAGCACGCGCTTCAGTTCGGCACGCTCCGCCGGAGTCAGTGAGCTGGAGGTTTTCTTCTGCCACAACTCGTTGCGGTGCTCCAGCAAATCGCTGTAAACGGCATCGCCCGAGAAATTGATCAGCAGAGCCGTAGTCTGCGAATCTGAGCTTAGCAGCAGGTTTCGATATAGGGGACTCTCACGAAGTTCGATCCTCGCCAGGTCCCTGTTAACCGTCGGCGACTCGAGAGTGGGCAGGTCGTCGGTAAGCTCCGTGAGTGAGACGGGGGGACTTTCCAGCAGAGGGGCATCCAGAATGGAAAGCACCGATGAAACACGCTCTATGGACCTCAAATCGTCTCGTAGCCGGGCCAAGGTGGCCAGCGTATCTGGCGAGAACAGGTCGCCTCTGGGAGCATACGTCAGGACCAAGAAGTCGCGTTGCCCATACCGGGCACTGATCAGACGCGCGTAGCGCAGGTCTTCGTCGTTCTCCAGAACCAGCGTCTCCGCGGAGGCGTCCAGCCTGAAATGTCTGGCTTGGAAGGCGAGAAAGCCAGCGGCTGCCAGCAGGCAAAGAATGACAATCCTGGGATGTCGCAGGACCACTCGGTCGAAAAAGAATGGTGCCACTGAGTGGTATTTCGCCATAATACCGGTCCAACTCAACAAATTGTGGATTAACGAGTTGACTGTTTCTCCAGCCGAGAAAGAAGGTCCTCAACGGTACCGCTGCGAAGGATATCATCGAACTGTGATCGGTAGGTCAACAGGATGCTGACGCCCTGTATTTCCACATCATAGACCTTCCAGAGTTCGTCCACCTTGCGAAGCTTGTACAGTATGGCTACGGTCTTGCCGTCAGAAATCAGCTCCATCGGGATGTAGACAGTGCTATTCTTTCGCATTGCCGGTTTGAATACGGCTTTTTCATCTGTGTAGAGCGCGATTTTATCCCGATACGAGGTCTCAAGCCGTTCGACAAAAAGCTGCGTGAATTTCTCATGTTGTGGCGGGGTCAATCTTGGCCAGTTTCTTCTGCCCAATGCGAGTTTGGCCATCAGCGGGAAATCAAAGAACGGGCTCACGATTCTGTTGATTTGCATCTCTTTCGCGTTCTGCTCGATGTCTTTGTTCCGTAGGACTGAAATAACGGCATGCCACTTGGTCCGCAACAGCTGTTCTGGGTCGTTCGGGTCTTCATTAGCCACATTGGCAGCCTGATCTGCAGCACGGAAGCACAACACATTACCTTCAACTGTCGCCAAATAAAGTCGGCCCGCAGCCGCCGCCATTCCATCGAAGACCGGTGGGCTGTCCAGATTATATTGTGCCAGTTCCTCCCCATTAACAGATGCCACAGCCAACAGCAGGGCGCCTTTCTTGCCATCCAGAGCAACCGCTTGGTCCGTGAGGCTCTGCCTCTGCTTCGGATCGCCTATCTGTCTGAACGCCTGCTCTTCATCAACCACGTCAGGAGGCCCGGCGATAAACAGTGTCCCGCCCGCAAGGACCATCGCGCGGGCGAACAGCGGTATGTCCTTCGTCCAATAGTGTTTGACTAAGAAGTCCGGTACAGATCCGGTCTTGCCCGTAAACCTCATGGCCTGTCCGAATTCACCCTTCGCAGGCACAGCGCCCTCAACCTTACCCTCGTTCTTGTTCCCCGAGGCGTCGTTAGCATCGCCTTTGTCAAAGGAGTACCAGAGGACCATGCCCGCCTTCTCGGGAGTCTCTTGCCCAGCGGTTGATGCGTGGCTCTCGATTTCGGCCCCGCCCAATGCCCGGTCGTAGATCCTGACCTCATCTATGAGACCCTTAAAGGCAAATGGGCTTGTGTAGTCACCTACGGCAGACCCCTCATCGGCGCCTATCTCCATCGCCTCCTGCGGATCCTGCGCGATTAGTCCGGAAACCTCAGTTGAGGCGGCAGGTTTGCCGTCTACGTAGATTTGTAGTTGCTTCTCGGTCGTCAGTACGCCTGCAAGGTGCACCCAGCGTCCGATGACATTCTGTTTCGCGGCGATAGAGGCTGCCTTACTGCTGATGCGGATGGCAAAATGCGGCCGTCCGTCCTGCAAGTACAGCACATAGCCGTGAGCACCGCCGCCCCGTGCGAGGATCACACCGTCGGCCTTCTCTGCCTTGACCCATGTCTCGACAGTCACTGCTTTGCCGGCGGGGTTGAGGCTCTCGGATTTCTCGACGCGAATCAACGATCGTTCGCTGCTGGAATCATTTGAAGCTGGCAGGGCTTTGTCAGCTGCGAACAAGTGATGTTCGATTGGTGTGGTCCACCGGTAGTACTGTGGTTTGCGACCGAATCCGTACACCTTCGAGTCATCAAAGACAAGGATTCGCCCCGCGGGAGCAGCTTTTCCGGCCAGGTAGTAGCCACACCAGCCGCTGACGAATCTGCTGCCGAACATCCAGTACGTACGGTGCCACCAACTGTCGTCGAGAAAGCCGGTCGGGCTGAAAAGGTGCGCATGGCCCGGGTGCTGCGTGGCAGGTGGCGCGCCGCGGTCGGCGTCCTCCCCGCGCGGCATCATCTCCAGCGGCAGCCGCGTGCCGTCCAGATTGAACGGCTGCGACCGCATGTAAACCAGGCGACCATCGCTCGACAAGATATCCGGCAGGGCAGCGGGCATGTTCAGCCAACTAACGTACGCCTGCAGGTCCTTGCCTGTTGCCTGCTCGTGATTGTCGAGCACGGTCTCAGAAAGCACCAGGCCCGTTTTTGGGTCGAGCCGCCAAAGACGCAGGCCACCATCCAGGAACATTGACCTGCCTGCGACACAATATAGGACGCCGTCCTGGATGAGCACACTGCCGTGGACTGGCCAGACAGACTCCACCTGCTCGAACGCCATCAGGCGCTGATCCATCGGCGCTGCGAGGAAACGCCAGGCGAGAGCGCCATCCGAGGCGTCAAGACAGTGCACCCATCCGTCAGCCGATCCGAATAGCACCCGCCCCTGATAGATGGTCGGCGCCGAATCGACGCGACCACCCGCCGTGTAGTCCCAGAGTTGCTTGCCCGAAGTGGCGTCGATCGCATGAATTTTATGGGTGTCCACCGAGGCCACAAAGACCCTGCCGTCAGCGATCACGGGGCTCGTGAGCGTTCCCCCAACTTCGGCCTGCCACGCTGGTTCCAGTGCTGCTGGGACCGCCGTGCTGGCGCATCCACTACGCATGGCATCGTGGCGGTAAGTTGGCCATTCATCCTCGGCTGCCTTCACAGCGATGTCCTTACCTGCCGGGCCCTTTTCGAGACGGGCATAGTTTGCCAAATGCTCTGGAACGCGCGGACCTGTCGATGCTGGTGCCAGTGCGTTGAAGCCGTACAGCTTGGCCTCCAAGTAACACGCGCAAGGGTGCGGTGGGTTGTACACCATACCGTTGGCGGGCATGACGCCATATAGGCACGCACCTCGGACCCAGTAATGCGGAATCCACTGCTTGTTGCGGATGTCCACAAACTCGGTCCCCGCCCGCGACATCAACAGGTAGGTGTCTGTCGCCTTTCCGCGATAGCAGCGGTGATGGAACCAGTAAGTCTCCAGGTTGGGTGGAAACTCGCTTTTCACCTGGCCCGTTTGCGGGTCACGGCCTGTGAACACGCCGATAGCCCTTCCGCTGAGCGTCTCCCCCGTCCATACAAGGCCATTCGCAACGAGCAGGTCCTCCGGCGATCTGTATCCGGACGGGGGATGATAGGCCGTCCAGAGCACTTTGCCTGTCTCTGCCGACAGCGCCGTCATCGTATCCTCGCCACTGGTGTACCAGGATCCCGTCTGCTGACCGGCGGTCTGGCCGCCTGAGAAGAGCACCACATCCTCATAAACAACCAGCGTCGGCCCATAGAAGGAGCGGACTATCTCGGTTCGGGCCACTGGGTCAGAATGCCAGAGTTCGTCGCCTGTGTTGCGGTCGAGACAAACGACGCTTTCGCCATCGTGGAAGAAGACTCGCTCCCCGCTGGCCGCCAGCGTGACGGGTAGCACACGGCGCTCAGTAGCCCACAGCGTGTCTCCGTTGTCGGCACGGATGGCCATGACCTGTCTGGGCTTCTCGTCCCAGAACTTGCCTCCATAAGCGTGCTTTATCTGCTCCATGTTGGCAAACTCTGGTTCTTTGGCGTCCATATTAACGAGCACAAATAGAACGCCTTCCGAGAGTATGCACTCTTCAGCGGCTTTGGTGCCTTCGTAGGTTCGGATGGTCCTGCCCGTGGCTGCGTCCAAAGCTGTCAGCGGCCCATCGAGGCTAAGGGTCATGTACACGCGATCGCCAGCCGCAACGAGGCGGCGGGGCAACTGTGCCGGCCCGCTCTTTAGCGGCCAGAGGTGCGTGTGCCATTTTCCCATCGGGCGCTTCCACAGGATCGCACCGTTGAAAGCATCCCGCGCGATCAGTGACCACTTTGGAGGAACCAGGATTGAGATGCAGGGCGCCTCATCGAAGATGTAGAAGACCCTTCCGCCGGCTGAGACTGCCGCACTAACGCTCGACATGCGATCGTGGTGACGCGCATATCTCGGACTGCCGAGCCACTGCATGCGGCGCGGTGGGCCAACGACCGTATCGTGCGACACGGCGTTGTTCGACTCATCGTGCAAGTAGTGCGTCCAGTCGTCAATCTCTTTCGGTCGCGGCTTGATGGTCTTGGTCCATTTGCCGTTCTGTTGGATGTAGGCGATGCCGTTCGGGCACAGGACGCGTATCACCTCATCCATCAAGACGTGGCCCAGGTCCTCTGACACGATGAGGTTGACGAGGTTGTCGATGTACGGCAGCCGGTCGCCCCCAAGCTGGTCCACGCTAACAGGTCCATAGAGCCCAAGCGATTGGATGTGCTCTCGGGCTTTCTTGACGTTGACTGCGTTAGTGTCCAGGCCCTGGACCAGGTACGCGTCGCTGGCATGCAGTGCCGCAGTGAGCATTCCGTCGCCGCAGCCAATGTGAACGATTAGACCGCCTTTGACATTGGTGGTGTCCAGAATCCGATTAGCCTCTTGCTTGTGGCTCTGCGGCTGAGCCGTCGCAACTGATAACGTGCATGAAATCGACAAAACAATAGATAGCTTCGCAGGGAACTGCAACTTACTCTTCACGAGTGTTTCTCCTTCTTAATAACAGCACTTAGCAAATACCGTTCAGGACATTTTAACAAGGACTCTTGCGTTAGGGAACTGCCTTTATGAAATCGCAGCGGTTGCATTCAAGTCTCTCGGCCGGGTTTGGTCGAGTTCTGGCCAACCGTTTGGCGAAGGGAAGCTATGTTAGGTGTCGTGGGCAAAGAAGGTATTGGCGGCCAAATAGCTGCCGCACAGTTCTTCAGGATTACTTGATGCGAATAGCGGCGGGTGCCCTTCCTGGGGTGGCTATCAGTCTTAGCTTTTAACAGGCTGTGCCTGAAAACTCATTTAGGCCCTATGAAGCGTTATTAGACAGAGTCTAAACGAACCGTTCGACTTGCAATTCCGGTCTCTGTCTTCGTATCTTCCCTGAACAGCTGCCGTCAACACTGCACCTTGCTTGCCGTTCTCTGCAGATATATCGTTTTCCCAGATAGCAGTTGATACTTGACCAGCTATAAACTCCGCAACACGTTTTTGTCCCGGCATTTGCTTTGCCTGTGGAGCCCACCGTCTAATACGATGGGCTCTCTTTCGGACTCTCAGAAAGAGAGCCTTCGCGGGACATGAAGCCAATTACCTTACTCCTTTGCCTTGTCCAAAAACACGTGATACCCAGCCCTTGTTCTGCCAACGGTAGTTCCGTAAGGCCGAGTCTTGCAGAATATTGTGCAATCGCCGGACGAATTGGGTAATATGGCCGGTAAAAGACCCGACTAATTACTAAGGTCTTGATGTGAAAGGTCGAAGTGCAATGGATATCACTGTCGCAATGAATGTTCTCCTCACGTTTTCGGTGAGTTTCTTCGTGGCACCGCCGGACCGTATATGTGCGGCGCCTCAGCAACAGCACAAGCGTCCTCACATCGTTGCTGATGGCACGCCCGTGAAGAAAGTCCTCGCTGGGCGCCACGCAGGTGAGAATCTGCTTGACCCAAATGCCTGGAGGCCTTGGCAAAAGGGTTTCGAACGAAAGGAGGGCATCTTCATTTGTGACAACGCGTCCGACACCCAAGTCCAGAGAGGTGTTTCACAGACGGTCTCTCTGAACCAAACCAAGCCCGCACCAATTGTGGCGGTAGCCTGGAGCCGAGCAGAAGCAGTGCTTGGTAGTCGAAACGCTGACTATTCCCTTTATCTCGACCTTGTCTATTCTGATGGTAGTCCCCTCTGGGGCCAAATTGAACCTTTCAATGTTGGCACTCATGATTGGGAGAAAGCAGAGGTCGTTGTATTTCCGGAAAAGCCCGTGAAATCGGTGTCTTTTCATATGCTGTTGCGGCGTCACGCAGGCAGGGCTTGGTTCCGTGACCCTGAACTGCGCGTCATAAAGCCACCAGTGGGTGCGTCTTTGTTCGATGGCGTACCTGTTTTGCTATCGGATCTGGCAATGGAAGGCTTCCAGGTTCGTGATGTAACCGCTAATTCCGACTTCATCCGATTTGAACGCCGTGCTCTCGATCTGGAGCTTGAGTATCGCAAGCAGCAAACCGGTAATACGACTTCTTTTGACGTAATTATCTCTGACACTACTCGCAAGGAGCGAGCCATAACCTTGGTCTATGCTATTCCACTACCTCCGGTAGAGTGCCGTTGGCTACAAGATCCCCGTCAAAGCATGGTTGTCAAGCCGCCTCAGGAATACATGAATGCCGGCAGGTTCTCAGTAGGAGCTAATGGTCGGTTGTCACGCTATCCATTCGCCGCTGTGGCTACCGCCGATCAGGGCATTGGCCTCGGCATCGACATGGCCTGGCCCGCATTTTTCCGCGTCGGCTACAACGCCGGGATCAGAGAATTGTTCCTTGCATATGATATTGGTCTGGCACCCGAGAAGCCTACAGCTCACGTGCGTTTCTGCAAATTCACTTTTGATCCGAAATGGGGCTTTCGTGCCGCCCTTGCCCGATACTATGAGATCTTCCCAGACTATTTCCGCTGCCGAACCCCTGAACAGGGGCTTTGGATGCCGTTCGCTAAAATCAGCGACGTTGACAATTGGCAGGACTTTGGGTTCAAATTCAAGGAGGGCACCAACCAAACTAAGTGGGATGATGAGCACGAGATAACTACCTTTCGTTATACCGAGCCGATGACTTGGTGGATGCGCATGCCCAAAGAAATGCCCCGGACTTTGTCATCTGCCTTCGCCGAGGTACAACGCCTTGCCGCAGAAAAAGGTGATTCCCGTGCCCGGGCGCTGTTGACGAGCGGCTTTCACGATGAACAAGGCCAGTTTCCAGCCCGTTTGCTCAATACGCCGTGGTGTGATGGCGCCGTTTGGAGCATCAACTCGATGCCACACGTGCTAGGTGACATCACAGACTTTAAGAATAAGTGGAACCCAGGACTTCGCGAGAAGCTCTACGGTCCCCGGCGCAACGCCAATCTGGATGGCGAATATGTAGACTCAAGCGAAGGCTATGTAACAGACGAACTTGACTTTCGACGGGACCACTTTGCTGCCGCTGAAACACCTCTCAGCTTTTTACTTGACAGTCACAGGGTGGCCATTTTTCGGGGCCTAATAGCGTTCGAATACGTCCGTGCAATTGCTCGCGATATTCGGGCGATGGACAGATTAATGATGGCAAATGCTACTCCGATCCGCCTGTGCTGGCTGGCACCGCTGCTCGATGTCATGGGCTCTGAAATCAATTGGAATCCTGGCCGAACGTGGCGGCCAATGTCTGACAGTGACCTGCTTTACCGCCGCGCTTTGTGCAAGGGCAAACCATACTGCTTTCTGATGAACACTCCCTTTGAAGACCTCTCACATGAGTTGGTTGAAAAGTACATGAAGCGATGCCTCGCTTACGGCATGTTTCCCGGGTTTTTCAGCCATAATGCCTCTCAAGGTCATTATTTCACACGGCCCGAGCTGTATAACCGAGATCGAGATCTCTTCAGGAAATATATTACTCTGTGCAAATTGGTGGCCGAAGCCGGCTGGGAGCCTATTACTCAAGCCCATTCAAGTGACAGTCGTGTCTATGTGGAACGGTTCGGCGATAGGTTCTTCACCATATTTAACGACAGTGCCGAACGCCGCACCGTGACCATAACGCTCGAGCCCAATACGCCGAAGGCTGCCCGCGAACTGATTCATGGCCGGACGATAGAGTGGTGCGATCAACAAACCGACCTCAATCTCGATGCCGAGGACCTCGCAGTAATTGAAATAGACTGGTAATCGAAGCTACATACGCTGTGCACGTCGCATTGCCTCATTCGCCTCCCAACGGCCCGCCAGCCGCTTCAGTTACTAAAGGTCGTTCCAGAACGAAGCAATAGTGGACCGGATCAGCGGATCGACTCCTCGGGCAGTTCTGTCTTGACACCCTCATCAATCGGCATCTTGTCCGGCAGCCCGCCAGCCTCTTTTATCAAGCGTTTGAGCTCGGCCTTCAATTCAACCACCTTATCGGCAAATGTGGGATCATCGATCAAGTTGTTGGTTTCACCGGGATCGTTGGCCAAGTTGTAGAGTTCCGCCTTGTGTCGGTCAGCGCCGCCATCGCCGTGCGGATAATGCACATACTTCCACTCATCCGTCCGCACTCCACGTACATTCGGAGTGTATGGGAATTGGCGCTCGTAGTTGTACTCGTAATACCACGATTTGCGCCATTCGTCAGTCTTTCCTTCAAGCAGGGCTTTGAATGACATGCCATGAATATTCGCAAGCGACGGTGCGGAGCAGATATCGAGGATACTGGGTGCTACGTCGATGTTGAGGACCATTTGCTTAATCACCATTGCCCGTTTGACCAGCTTGGGATAACGAACCAGAAGGGGCACGCGAATGCTTGGCTCGTGCATTGTACGTTTGTCCGTCATTCCATGCTCACCCAGGAACATCCCGTTGTCGCCGGCAAACACAAAGAGCGTGTTATTGAGCTGACCTGTCGTTTGAAGCGTCTGGTAGATTTGGCCCACACTATCATCTACCGACCTTATCGTCGCGGTATAAGCGCGTACAAATTCAGCGAAATGCTTTACACTCTCGGGGCTTCTGTCGGGAAACTTCTTGCGAAATCCGTAGAGCGGCCCGTATATTCCGTGCCAGGTGTCGATTCGCTGCTTTACCCACTCCGGCTTGCCCTGTAGCGCAAAGGCTGTGTGAGGATATTTTATCTCGATATCGTCATAGATGTGACGGTATTTTTTCTCCGGCGTGAACGGTGTATGCGGTGCCTTATGGCCCAGAATAAGCAGGAAGGGCCTGTTGTGCTTCTTCTTGAGCCAGTCGATGGCCATATCAGTTACCCGGTGCGTATAGTACCCTTTCTTGATCGTACGTCGGCCGTTAACATTGAACTCCGTGTCGTAGTATTTCCCCTGCCCTTTGTGGCTCACCCAGTAATCAAAGCCCGGTCGTTTCTCGTCGCTTTGTTCGCCCATGTGCCATTTCCCAATGTAGGCAGTCTCGTACCCAGCGGTCTGCAGAACCAGGGGAAAGCTCGGCAAATCAAGGGGATAATCAGTGAAATTGTTTGATACTCCATGCGCGTGTGCGTACAGACCCGATAGGAACGAGGCCCGGCTGGGCGAGCAAAGGGATGTTGTAACGAACATATTGGAAAACCTGGCACCCTCGGCAGCAAGCCTGTCAAGATGCGGCGTCTTGAGGAACGGATGCCCCTCGCAGCTAAGCAGGTCCCATCGCTGATCATCCGTCAGAATGAAAACGACGTTGGGGCGTGCCTCGGCAGTTGGTGCACGGCGGACCTGCTTTGCGCTTTGTCCCTTAGCTCGAGCTGCTAATATGTGCTGCGGAGCAAGTGTAAAGGCAACCGAAGCTCTTGCTGCATTCGTCAGGAAGACACGACGGTTTGTTCTTTTTGGCCTTTCGGCGAAGCGATTTGGATTCTGCATTTATTATGTCTTTCCCTTTATAGCAACAGAAATCGAATGGCTAAAAACCGTTGATTCACAACACTGAACCATATCACAGAACATGTCTTTTTTACTGAGATACCAGATTGCTGCAGCAAATGCAACTCTGATCGGCTTGTTCCACCCTGAACACCGAGGAATATAGGCCCCACCACGATCGTGTCTAATTCTTTCGTCAATTTCTGACAGGGATTGGCATTATAGGCATAATTTGCTTGATATGGATCGAGCTTTTTCTGATAATGTATAGTTGTTGCGAGCGCAGAGAAGGCTTAATCTGCTACAGTGAAGGCACATCACAACAGGGTGACGAATAGGCTGTGTATAGCTCGCCTGTGTGTCCGTTTTTATGGGGACGTATCTCTCAAGGTTTTCTGACCATGGTTTGTTAGTCGGCTGCTCAAAACGAGAATAGCAGCTCTCTGTTGACCTGGGCCAAAGCAGAAGCGACAAACAGCAAAAGGCAAGACGAAATTGGACAATACCGACCGCCTCAAAGACATTGCACCGGACATACTAAGCCACCCCGGAAGAGAGAATAGGGTCCATATTCTCACCCTCGACCACATTTTAGCCACGGATGTTCACGAAAGGGTACATCACGATCCGAGAATGAAGCATTATGAATTGGTTAGACCGCGAAGAACAACAATAAGAGAAGCCGCCGCAGAAATTGCTGGCATGGCGCGAGATACGGTGTCCTCGAAGGTACTGATTATTGACGTGCGAAGAGCCACTTTGCCCAAGCTTCAGAATGTCTACAATAAGATAGTGGGCTATAATCGCAGGGACTTCAATCGGCTGTGCTATACAATACTAATCGGTGATGGACCTGTGAATCTGTTCCAGGCTGGCAAGTCCTTAGACGTCTTTGTCCCGCATCTCTCCGCCCATAGAATCGATTACCATCCTGCAGTGTTCTTTTATGATCCGTTCCTTCATTATGAGCCAAACGAGATTAAGCTTCAAACGATGCACGACGAGTTCACACTTCCAGACAACATCCCAAGGAGGCTTGTTCCGTATTTTATGGAGGATCGCGACATAAGGGTGGATAGAATAAGAGGCTATTTCAGAGCGACAGATAAATCTGAGCAGGTTAGACTAAGAAGACTGAGAAAGCTCAGAAGGCTGTACAAAAAGAGGATAGCAGAGCAATTTCCCCATCATAAGGGCCAATTGAAAGCCTGGCTGTCCAGGGAAGGAATCAGGCTGGCAACCGAAAGACTACATCTTTACCCCCTATTCTTTGAAGACTGGGTTTATGATGTCATGCAGAAAGCAGGACGAAAATAAATCCACCACCAGCTCCAGCCTCTAACGACAAGAAAGCTATTCTGATTCCACCTGCAGCCCTGAAACCCTTTCCCGCCCATTCGCAAAACCAGCTTGTCCCGTGGGCGTTGGATGGGTTCTCCTTAGCAACAAAAGCTCAGCTAACAAACGTCATACTTGTCTTTATTTTGACATGCGTAGGTCAGTTCTGAATTGATGCTCTGGACTAACAAAGGGTAATGAGTTAGAATCGCGGGGCAACGGAACAGAACCAATAAGTGCAATTGCAATGTTTACGTTGAATCGTAGAAGCCTGATCAAAATGCTTGGGGCTGGAGCAGTATTCGGCCTCGCAGGAACAACTGCTACTGCGAGCAGATCGGATACTACCAAGAGCAAGAACATCCCAATGATTCATGCCACCGACCTGTACAGACCACACGTTGATCCTGACGACCATTGGGATTTGGCTTGTGTATTTGCACTTGCATACCGCGGCGATATCGACCTCAAGGCAGTCCTGATCGATTTCCCACCGCCCCGCAGAAGGGACGTCGACCCCGATGTTTTGGCCATATCTCAAATGAATTTTGTAACCGGTAATAAAGTACCTGTTGTGGTGGGCTCTTCGATCGCCATGCGATCACCCGACGACAGCCAGCCAGACGCCCCTTTGAGCGACCGAAATGGGGTTAGCACGGTGCTCAATGTTCTAAAGAACAGCACAAAGCCTGTGGTCATTAACATAACAGGCTCATCTCGGGACATAGCAGTTGCCGGTAACCAAGAACCGGAGCTGTTTGCCAAAAAGTGTATGGGAATCTATCTGAATGCTGGAACCGGCTCACGCGAAAAGCAAGGGCCACAGAGATCGGAATATAACGTAACCCTCGATCCACTCGCGTATTCAGCTATCTTCAAGTTACCTTGCCCCGTGTATTGGATGCCCTGCTTCGAGAAAATAGAGCCGCAGAGTGAACGTCATGTGATGGAGCACGGCACATACTACCGCTTTCAGCAGAATGATATCCTGCCGTACTTGTCTGATAAAATGCAGAAGTTCGTCGCTTATATGCTGGCAAAAGTGACTGATAATGATTGGTTGAGTTATTTGTTGGAAGAAAAGGATCAAGCGTTGCTACATGAATTCGGTACACGGTACCGAAATATGTGGTGCACCGGTGGCTTTTTCCACGCTGCCGGGTACACGGTGACGAGTGAAGGTCGGATCATGCCGCTCGATCAAGCGCCCAACAAAGCCGTTTTTGCCTTCGAACCGGCGAATATTACTTGCACCGAAAAGGGAGTGACTACATGGTTACATAATAGCACAGCAAGAAACCGATACATTTTTCATGTTCTTGATACCGAAAACTATCAGTCTGCGATGACCAAGGCAATGAAAAAGCTATTGATGGAGCTTCCGTGACGGGTAGCTCTTTGAATTGTAAGTTTCAGATAAGCAACGGACATCTTCTAACTTGCTCTCCAGCCCATCCACCCGCCAACAGCCGGTCTGCATCGGCGGGGCGGACGGAAAGAACAAACTGGGAAAGCTGCCTTACGCGCTCTACCGACCGGTGGCGTGCACGAATGGCAGGCTGCACCACTCACTCTTTGTTCGGATTGTAGCCATCAGTGAGCGTGTGCAAGAATACAACGATATCGTCTGTTTCCCGGTCAGTAAGGCCAAGGTCACCCAGTTCGTCACGATTCACATTCGTGGCAACTTCTGGAGACGGCCAGGGCCCAACATCTCTCGTATTGTAAAAAACTACAACCTGACGAAGGTTCTTGAAAATGCCGTTATGAAGATATGGTGCTGTCTTCGCAACATTTCGTAGGGAAGGGACTTTGAACTTGCCGTTCTCAGAAGGCTTGTCGAGTACGCCGCCAAGACCTAAGTCGATGAAATTAACCCCATCGGGATTGAGCACCTTCGGCAAGTAGTAAAAGGGGCTTTCAGGATTCTTAGGCACACCGATGTTGTCGTAGGTGAAATCCGTGAACAGAGGTGGAGTCCCATCGGTGCCGGGTCTGCTTGGATGGCAGGCGGCACAGTTGCCTTTCTTTTCGTCTTCGAACAACTCAAGCCCTCTTTGTTCCTGTTCCGTCAGTACCACTTTTCCTGCGAGGTACAGATCGTATTTCGAATTGAACTGGTTCAGCTCACTGGACTTCTCATAAGCCGCGATGGCCTCAGCTACCATATCGTAAGCTTCGTTGGGGTCGTCGAACGTACCCCTGCCAAAAACCTTCCTAAAAAGGTCGGCGTATTCTGACTTACGCACCTTCTCTACCACGGCTTTCGCGTCCGGATTCGCCATTTCCAAGGGATTAACAAACGGCCCTTTTGCCTGCTCCACAAGGTTTGCTGCTCTGCCGTCCCAAAACTGGCCCCCGACGTAAAACCCTTCATTGGCGTCGTAGCGGAATGGTGGGCTAAACGCAGCATAAGCTGCAGGAAGATCGTTTCGGTTTCCAAAACGGTCCTTGTGGACGCCCTGAGAAACGGGATAGTCAGGGTTCGGATTGGCAAAACCGGTTTCGGGCGAATGGCAATCGGCACAAGCCTGCCCGACAGGTGTTGACAGGTTCTTATCGAAGAAGAGGTTCTTGCCAAGCGTTTGTTTCTGTGTTAGTGCCTGTCCTGCCATAGCTGCTCTGGAGGTACCGACTCCAGATAGCGATTGTACATCCTGAGGAACCGGACTGGCGATTACGACAGATATCCAGACAAGCACGACACACGGAATCGCAGGTCGCATACCAAGCTCCAGGTCACATGATACTACACTATGCCGGTTCATCTAACGCCGAATCTTTGCCATCACAATAGCAAATCCAAAGGGAAAGTGCACGTACTTATTCTTTTCGAACAGATCTCCTTCCATAATCTATGGTAAACAACAGCCTTGAGTCAATTGTGGGAGTTTCTACCTGATGTTATAATGGGCAGCAAGAAGTGCCGTCCAATTTACACGCTCTTGCCAAATTATAGTCCAGTATAAAGGAGTAGCGACATGCGAAGAATCACTTTCTTCTTGCATACAGTGATATTCGTACTAAGTGTGGCCAGTGCCGGCTGGTCAGAGACTTATGACGCGGTGATAACATCGGGCCAGATATATGATGGTTCCGGTGGACCATCATACGTTGCGGATGTTGGAATTAAAGATGGCCATATCGTAGCTATCGGGCAGCTCCGGCCAGATGCGGATGAGATAATCGATGCACACGGTCTTGCAGTTGCTCCAGGTTTTATCAATATGCTAAGCTGGGCCAATGAATCCCTTATAGAAGATGGAAGATCGCAAAGCGATATTCGTCAGGGAGTGACTCTTGAAGTTATGGGTGAGGGATGGTCAATGGGGCCTCTTAACGAACAGATGAAGTTGGAGATGATTAGGTCTCAGGGAGATATCAAATTTGGCATAGAATGGACTACACTTGGAGAATATCTCGAATATCTTGTGAGAAAAGGAGTATCGACCAACATAGCCTCTTTTGTGGGCGCAACGACCGTCCGTGTTTATGCCGTTGGATATGAAGACCGTCCACCAACTTCTAAAGAACTTGAGCAGATGTGCAAATTAGTACGTGAGGCAATGCAGGAAGGAGCAGTAGGTGTCAGTTCCGCGCTGATTTATGCTCCCGGCTTCTATGCTGATATTGATGAGCTGATAGCTCTTGCAGCGGTGGCGAGCGAATATGGCGGAATGTATGTTTCGCACATTCGCAGCGAGGGCAACTACCTACTTGAAGCATTGGATGAGCTGATAACTACTGCGCGAAAGGCTAATGTTGCTGCTGAACTGTACCACATGAAAGCTGCCGGCGAATCAAATTGGCATAAACATAGTGCTATGATTGAAAGGATTGAAAGGGCACGGGCTGAAGGTCTTAGAATTACGGCCGATATGTATACCTATACAGCAGGTTCGACGGGTCTCGATGCCGCAATGCCGCCCTGGGTCCAAGCCGGGGGGTACCGGGCATGGGTGGCAAGACTAAAAGACCCGAAGATCAGGCGCCGTGTCTTGAAGGAGATGACCACGCCTACCAAGGAATGGGAAAATCTATATCTTTTAGCAGGTACGCCGGAGAACGTCTTATTAGTGGGGTTCAAGAATGAAAGGCTCAAGTATCTTGCCGGCAAAACACTTGCCCAAGTCGCCAAGATGAGGGGAAAATCACCGGCAGAAACTGCAATCGACCTTGTTATCGAAGACGGCAGCCGCGTTGACACGGTCTACTTCTTAATGTCAGAAGAGAATGTGAAAAGGCAGATTGAGCTTCCCTGGGTTAGCTTCTGTTCAGATTCGGCATCCCTCGCCCCCGGGGGAGTATTCTTAAAATCAAGTGTACATCCACGTGCTTACGGGAGCTTTGCCAGGCTTCTTGGCAAATACGTTCGTCAAGAGAAGGTCATTACGCTGTCCGAGGCGATCAGGCGTTTGACTTCACTTCCGGCAGACAATCTCAAACTTGACAGGCGAGGAAGACTTGAAAAAGGATATTATGCGGACATAGTTATTTTCGATCCCGAACGAATTATTGACCATGCAACGTTTGAGAAACCGCACCAGTACGCAACAGGTATGCTCCACGTCTTTGTAAACGGCACGCAGGTGCTCAAGCATGGTGAACATACGGGCACAAAACCCGGTCGCATTGTACGCGGACCGGGATGTAAAAAATAAACCGGGCAGGATGAAAGGCCGCTCGCTTGCATCCGAGTATTTGAGCAAGCTGGGTAACCGTACAGCCCTAGCGCTGAGCCCAAGCAATACAACTTGCCCCTAATTTTCTTGCAATATTGACCTGTCGGATGTAGGGTAAGCGGGAATTTGCCGGAACGTTTTTTCGTGTAGCGCGATTGTCTGCCATGATAAGTATCCTTTGCAGCGATCATAGAGACACAATAGACAGCTGCAATCTAAATTACAAATCGGTTGTATTCAGGGAAAATTTCGCTCTGCTGAAATAACTAATCCTTTATAGAATAAAGACTTGGAGAGGTGTCGGAGTGGCTTATCGAGCCGGTTTCGAAAACCGGTGTGCCCTTTGCGGGTACCGCGGGTTCGAATCCCGCCCTCTCCGATCGTAAGAGTGCGTAGAAGTACAAATACGTTAAGACTTACGCGACTTTGACTTATGCACGGCTTGTAGCTTGGAGGTGCGTTCGGTGCGGATGGCACTGGGACAATTCAACGCTACGGTGGGTGACTTGGCTGGAAATGCACAGAAGATGCGTAACATATATAGCCAGGCGCTTCAGTCCGATGTTGATCTGTTAGCCTTTCCGGAGCTGGCCATCTGCGGCTATCCGCCGGAGGATTTGTTGTACAAAAAGCATTTTCTGCAGGACAATCTTTCAGCCGTCAAAAAACTCGCTGCCGATTGCCCCGAGACAACAATGGTAGTAGGCTTCGCCGAAAGTCATCAGGGCAAAACTTACAATTCGGCCGCTGTTTTGCAGGGTGGCAGCATAAGCCAAATCTACCGAAAGAGCGTCCTGCCCAATTTCAGCGTGTTCGATGAACCAAGGTATTTCCAGCCCGGCTCCGTGCCCGTTGTAATCCATCTGAAAGACCTCGCTATCGCCCTTACCATTTGCTTTGACATCTGGAATATTGAATGGCTCCACAATTTCCTTGGCGAAGCAGGTCATATCCAGGTGCTCCTAAATATCTCAGCTTCACCTTTTTACGTGGGCAAGATTAGAAAGAGGGAGGAGCTGGTTGGCCGGTGTGCAAGGGAATTTAGCTCCGCCGTCTCGTACTGCAATCTTGTGGGTGGCCAGGATGAGTTAGTTTTTGATGGACGAAGTATGTTCGCAGATTCGGCGGGCAAGGTTATCACAAAAGCTAAGGCATTTGGTGAAGACCTGCTGATTGCGGACATCACCGCAAGCAGCGAGGGCACTGTGCGCGTTGAACCGGTACAATCCCCAGCCCCGCAGCCAGCCGAACCTCTTGATGAAGTGTATCAAGCGCTTGTACTCGGCACAAGAGATTACGCATGGAAAAACGGCTTCAAGAAGGTCCTGCTTGGTATTAGTGGGGGCATAGATTCCTCGGTCACTGCTGCTATCGCGGTTGCCGCGCTCGGCGCTGAAAATGTCGTCTGCCTTACAATGCCGTCGAGATTCAATAGCCCCGAAACGATAAGCGATGCGCAGAGACTCGCAAAAAATCTCGGCATCGAAATCCTAACCATCCCGATTGAGCCACTACTTAGCCAATTCCACAAGGCATTAAGGACGGTTCCCGGATGGGCCAACAAAGGTATTGCCTATGAGAATCTCCAGGCCAGAATCCGCGGCAGTATCCTGATGTCGTTGAGCAATCAGTTTGGCTCTTTGGTGTTGACGACCGGCAACAAGAGCGAGATCTCGGTCGGCTATGCCACCCTTTATGGTGACACGGCCGGTGGTTTCGCCGTAATAAAAGATGTCCCCAAGACCATGGTCTATGAATTGGCCGAGCACATAAACAAGATGGCTGGTAAAAAAATCATACCTGCCGATATAATTGCCCGACCCCCCAGCGCCGAACTAAGGCCCGACCAAAAGGACACCGACTCACTGCCCGACTACGACTTGCTCGACAGCATCCTCAAAGGTTACGTTGAAGAAGACAAATCCCCGCAGCAGCTTGTTGAATCGGGCCTGCCGCAAGATGTGGTCCATCGCGTCATTCGCATGGTTGACCGAAATGAATACAAAAGGAGACAATCCCCGCCGGGCGTAAGAATTACACCAAGGGCCTTCGGCAAAGACCGGCGACTGCCCATCACAAACCGTTACACTTCATGGACCGATGCAGCTGATAGCGTTCCGAAAGAATAATTGCGCTTTAGTGAGCAGCTTGTTCCGTAACAGTTTCATTACCGAATATCGTGTGGCAGCCTCAATCCGCCCCCATGGCGGATTGGCGATGGCTGCATACGAGATTCGAAGAGCGAAATGCAGGACGAAGTGTTTTGAGCGCTTGAAGTTTGGATTTTCATGTTGTCTCGACTTTCGATGTTCGGATTTAGGTATTATCTACCTGCAAGCGCTTCTGCGATCGCTCCGCCGAATTGACCTGCTGCAATGGGGCCGACAGCAGTTATTATAAGCCTGTCTCGCTCAACGGCAGCGCCAGTATATACGGCACCGGCACGTTCAAGTGTAGTCCGCTCCGAAATGAAGCTCGTAGCCCTGACTCCATTCAGCACACCCGCATTGGCCAAAATCGTCGGCGCAATGGAAATCGCCGCGAGCACCATCCTCTTGACTGCTGCCTCACGGATGATATTCAAAGCAACCGGGCTGCTGAAATACTCCCTTGCTCCCAGACCGCCCACAAAGATTATTGCATCGTAATCGTCGACCCGCAAATTGTCCACGGAAACCCTTGCCTCGGCCATACCTCCGAGCGCACCTCTTATCACTCCTATTCTCGTACTGGCTATAGTCGTCCTAACACCTGCTACGTCAAGAACGCGCTTGGTTTCAAATAGCTCCTCGTCGCGAAAATTCTCCCTGCCGATAATCAACACCGCTGCTTTTGGCCTCGTCCTTACCGGCTCTTCTGGTCCCGTGCTCGCTTGTTCCTGTCCTGTTTCTGTCGGCGCTTGTCCAGCCGGATAGCCCACCGGAATTATATAAAGAGGTTCCAGCGTCCTCAGCAGCTTGCAAGCCCTGCTGACCTCCCTCGTTTCGAAACCGCCGATTGTCACAGAACCCAGCTCCAAACTCACAGCTTGAAGTTGGATGTTCTGCGCGATGTGCCCTGCCTCCAAAAGCATATACTGCCGTGCTTTATCGCGGAATCGGGGCGTGAGCTTCCTCACAGACCCCGCAACGATAATGTCACATCCCGCGTTGGCCACCGCCTGCTGCATCCCCGCCGCTGCCGCCAGCCTGCCGCGAACATCCTGATCCAAGGTCTGTTCCAGGCTGTGATTGGCTGGACGATAGACAAACAAACCCTCTGGTATGGCAAAATACAGGTCTATCGGATAAGTTTCCCCTGCCGAAGGTGCTGTTCGCCAACCTGTTTCCGGATCTGTTATGCCCTGACCCGCCCAGGCCAACTGCCCGATCTGTTCAAATTTGAGCGGTTGTACGCTGAACTGACGCACACTTCGACGCTTGGCCAGCGCCTGCTCGAAAGTTATCGATCCAGCTAAATTCACCTCGGGAAGCTGTATTATCTTAAGAGTTGAACGGCGAGCGCTGCCGCGCAGCCGGCCCTCGGACCTCTGTTGGCCCGGGCAAAGCGTCACTAAACCGGCCAAAATTACCGCGATAACGCCCCACTTTGTCGCACGTCCCAAAATATGTGCCCCAAAAATTATCGAACCCTTCATTATTGAGTCCTCCCAAGTAATTCTTCCAAACATTAGATTCCGAATACGTTTATATTATACACTCAATCCTGGATTTCCGAGACCAGACTTTTTCGCAAATGACTAAACTAACCATTACATCGGGAACAAATTTCTGATAAACTCAGATGTAAGACTGTGAAAATCGGCATATTATTGGGGATTTATTAACGCTCGTGTGCCAACGAGGCGCCTCTTGTGTCGGCAATCCTCGTGTGTCAGGGCAGTTTTTGGGGTACTTTTTGCCGAGAACCGCAGAGCAGATAACTGTGAGTGGTCGCTTCACAGGCAAGAAGGTCCCGTGAATCCCCGCCAACGTGTTTAGGACGATTTCGATGGCCTTATTGCGACGACAGAAGCTAATCATAATCTCCCTGGTGTTTTACTGGCCAACTCTGTTTGTCCTGGCGCATATACCGATCCCCCGGCTTGTTCGCAAAGCCGGCGTATCTGACAAGAGCCTGCACTTTCTCGCCTATCTGATTTTGATTTTTCTGCTTTGGTTTGCGACCAGGTCCAGCAACAAGGTAGACTGGCGCAGAGCAACTGTATGGTGGGTACTTTTAGCAGCGGTTTCGTATGGGGTCTTTGATGAGCTGCTTCAGAGGTGTGTGGCCGGACGTAGCTGTGATATTATGGATTTTTCTGCAAACCTTGCAGGAGTGCTTACAGGTTTGATTCTGCTGTCGTTTTTTACATTCTGGCCCGCGCTACTCGTACTGACAGGCACTACTATCTTTGGCTTGACAAATCTCACGCGAGCCAACTTAGCTGACCTTCTGCCCGTCACAAACGCACTATTTCATTTTTTTGCCTACGGGCTCTTCACCATACTGTGGATTCAAAACACGTATCCATCCGCGTTGGTAAAGGGCCCTAAACCTAAATGGCTCATACCGATTTTAGGTCCGCCGATAGGCTTCCTTTTGGCGGTAAAACTCTTTTCAATAATTCTCGGTAAAGATTTTGACATTCAAGATGTAATCGCCTCTCTTGCAGGAATCACAGTGGTCATTGCTGTTATTCTGCTTATCCCTTTAATTCGCAAAAGGCTCACCAAGACTGAGCAGCTGTCACTTCCTGACGCCTAAGGTTTCTTGAAAGGCGTGTACAGCGGATCGCCTATCAAAACCAGCTGCCACGAATTGAATGGTTTTGTACGATAATACGCCTCCACAAGATGCCTACCCCCGTACAGGTCCCCAAAAAATGCCTTGGGCTCCGGAAATGAATGAAGATATGGCTCAGCCACCGCCCCCAGCGTGGCAGTTATCCCGTCCTTGAGCATAGCAGGGCACCATTGGCTGCTGTTCGGATCCCGAAGCGATACCGCTTCGAAACTGGAGATATGATATCCGACCGCACCATCGACGAAATCAAAGGCGTCGGTGTATTTTTTCAGACTGTACCAGCCGCAATAGATGGCAGTCTGTGGACATGCTCCAGGTGCGAAGAGCTCTTCCGTTCGTTCTTCCTTCACGACCATTTTAGTTCGCAATCTTGTAAGTGTTGCCAGATCGCGCAGCGACTGGTCAAAACGACCAGACAAATCTCTCTTCACTATCCCCCGTGAATCAAAGTAAGCGATGCCATGTAGCCCTGTTTTCTCTGCCGCGATTGCCCTGTCGACAAGCCCCTTTGCTATTGTGGAGTCCGGGCCATCGAGCCGGCAGACCATAAGCGTTCCAAAATCCACGCCCGCCACACCGCCTCTCAGCATATTCGGCTGCCATCGATACAGCTCATAAGAACCGGACAACACCATGGATAGTTCACTATCGACCGAGGCATTCGTTTCTTTGCCATTGATACGGTCCATATCAAGCTGTAGCTGCGCTAATCTACGGTCTATTTTCTTGTGCTCAGCCGAGCCGGCCGCGCCACGTTGCTCCAACTTTTCAATCTTGTCTTTCTCCTGCCTGGCCAATTCTCGCAGTTCTTTTAATCTGCCTTCCGAACCCTTGATGGACCCTCGCCCTGCCACCTTGAATGGAACGCCGTAAGTGGTCACCAAGCATCTGATTTGGCCGGCAAATTCAAGACTGAACAGTCTTTCTCGTATTGGCAGTGCAAGCCGCTTTTCGTAATCGTCTCTACTAATTGTGTCTTTAAGGGCCGCCCCTAAAGGCACGGTAAGTATATTTCGCCCGGGCACCTTTCGTCTTTGGCAATAATACCGAGCGATTTCGACAGACGCTGGGTTGTCACCGTTAGCGATCACCAAAATCTCGTCAAGCTCCAGCGCAAACGCTGCCCCGCAAAAGACCCAAATAATCAGCATACCCAACCCGGTTCTGGTCACCATGTCCAACGCGCCCACAAAGGTCCCAAATAATAAAAGCCCCCGATTCTGTCGGGAGCATCCAAACAACATAGAGCTAAAGCTTGAAGAATCGCGCTTTTATTCAGGCCCGTACGACCTGTACGGTGAGCTGACAGGATACTCATGAATCACTTCATCATAATCGTCGAGCCAGCAGGCGTCAGGATTGCATTTGAAAACCAGAAAACGGCCGCTATCCGCATCGTCAGCCGCGCGATGATACTTAAAATAAACGAAGTCTTGTGTCTTGCCGATGATCTCTACTTTGCCACTTGAATGCGAAATCACAAATCGAACCCTCTTTGCAAGGCCGGATACCAGCGCTTTAGCTTGCTCCACTATCTCGTATCCTTGTTCAATCGGCACCGTATAGACCTTGTTTCCCAGTGCTGGCCGGCATTGGAAAATATAGTAAGGCACCGCGCCTATAAAGGACAGTCTCGCCAGCAGTTCCGCTAAGACTAAAGGTTCAGCGTTGATCCCTCTTATAAGAGGCGCCTGATTGGCTACTATCGCACCGGCCGTTTGCAGCAGGCCAACAGCTTTCACCGCCAAATCTGTCAGCTCACGAGGATGAATAAAGTGCGTCATCACGTATATCTTCTTCTGGTCCGTGCTGTACTGGTTTATCAACTCCAGCAAAGTCGGGTCCTCAACTATCCGATACGGATTGAAGGCTGGTATCTTTGTACCGATACGGATTATCTGAACATGCTCGATTTCTCTTAGTTGCCGGATTATGCCCTCAAGTTTTGACGTTGCAAGTACAAGTGGGTCTCCCCCGGTCAGCAGCACATTGCTTATTTCGCGATGCTCCTTTATGTATTTCATGGCGCCCGGCACGTCCCGCAGATATTCGCTCTGAGGCTCTATGAAAACACGCTTACGAAAGCAGTATCGGCATATACCGTCGCAGACGTTGCTCACCAGCAGAAGTACCGTGGAATTATATTTGTGCTCAAGTCCCGGCATAATCGTATAGGTTCTTTCATCCGAAGGATCGAGCCTACCCCACTCCTGGAGCTCCTGGACCTGAGGCACCACAATTTTACGTATGGGGTCGTCAGGATCATTCCAATCAATGAGCGACAGATAGTAATCATTGCTGCGAAAAGCAAACTGCTCTGTGACCTTCTTTAGCTCGGTCCTCTCCTGCTCGCTCAATTGCTTCAACTGCTCGATTCTCGTCACGTATTTCCGCTTAGAAGCCATTTTCGTAGCCATTGAAGCCGCTCAGACTGCTGGTCGGCCGGTACCTTGTCTACTGTTTTGCTTTATCTCTTGTATATTCAGCCCGTGAGTATCTTTTTTCGTAGATGCTTCTTCGTCCCAATACTTGGGCAACGGTAGCTAATATTATCTTACAATCAAGCCAAAAACCTGCTGTCTCTACGTACTTAACATCGAGTTTAAGTTTCTCTTCGCGAGTGAGTTCTCCACGTCCGGAGATTTGAGCAAGACCTGTCAGTCCCGGCTTTACAAGCAACCGCTTTTTCTGCCGCTCGTCCCATTCAGCCATTTGTGAAACGTAGAGCGGCCGAGGACCAACAATGCTCATATCCCCTTTCAATACGTTAAGAAATTGCGGCAGTTCGTCAAGGGAGTATTCTCGCAGAAACTTCCCAACTTTGGTCAGTCGCGGGTCGTCGCCCGACTTGGGGCTCGGCCCAAACGGATCAACATCAAGCCGCATTGTCCGGAACTTATAGAAGATGAATGGCTTGCCATTCTTGCCCGCCCTTTCCTGCTTGAATACCGCCGGCCCTTTGCTTGTAAGTCTTATGGCTAAGATTATGACGGCAAGGAGCGGCAGCAGGAGTGCTAAAACCGGCAAAGACAAAAGTATATCCAGCAGCCGTTTCATTCAACCCTCGTAAAATGCGCTATAAACTCCACGCTCTCTTTAGCCGTTGCTTCATTTGCCCGCGGATGCAAGGGCAAATTTACAGCCTCATTACTGGCCTTTTCAGCTTCTGGGCACATTCCCATCTCGTAGTCGTATGCCGCCAAAGGTGTTTCGATAGGGTGCAGGGGACATTCAAACCAACTTCCCAGCTCGATCCCTGCTCTTGCCGCTTCTGCAAGGGCTTCGTCTTTCTCGGCAATTCTCACCGGATATCTAACCATGACCGGCTCCATCGTAGACCTGTCGTAATTGCGGCAAGGCCAGCCTCTTTGCTCAAGAAGCTCGTCATAAAGTTGCGCCATCTCTTTGCGATGAGCGATGTTCTGTTCAATTTTCTTAAGTTGCCTTAGACCTGACCGGGCCTGCACCCTACTTGCAGCCTTAAAGAAATCACGGGCCATCTCCGGTTGAAACTCACAACTGCTCGACGACCCAACAACGGCCCCCTTTTTTGTAAGATATCTAAAGACCGCCTGGGCCAACGCTGTCGTTTTGGGATAGATGAATAACCTGTAAGCAACCAATTCTGCCCACAGCATAATGACCTCTTTGGCTGAAGGCCGGCACATTGCATCGGTCCGAAGTGATTCAATTTCATCGGCCAGCTTCTCGTCATTCGTTACTACCATTCCGCCCAATCCTGTCGTATAAGGCTTGTTCCACTGAAAGGAAAAGTAAGCAGCTTTGCCGAGTGTACCCATCGTCTTACCTTTATATTTCGAACCCAAAGCGAGACAACAGTCTTCGATTACTGGGATACCGTTCTTCTCAGCGATATTCAGTATCGCGTCCATGTCGCAGGGATAGCCATACGTATGCTGAGCTATGACAGCTTTTGTATCTGGCGTTATTTTGTCCTCCAGCAAACTAACATTGATATTGAACGTAGCCGGTTCAATATCAACATAAACCGGTTTGGCGCCAAGGTATTTGATTGGATTCACGTTCATCACGCATGTATAGCCGGGCAGCACCACCTCGTCACCTTCGCCTACTCCAGCGGCCTTTAAGATGGCATAAAGAGCAACACGCCCTTTCCAGAAAGAACAGGCGTATCTGACCCCGAGCCATCGGGCAAAGGCTGACTCATACTCGCGCATCAACGTTGAACCCTTCATTCATTCTCACCGCTTACCAGTTAACTTCCGGCAACTGCCTATCCTCATTCACAGCAGCCAATATTCTTTCCGTACGCTCGGCGATAAGGTCCCTATCGAACCGTTTCGACACCTTTCTACAGTTGTCTCTGACCCGCTGCAAGAGTGAATGATCTTCAGCAAGCTTAAGAATGGCTGTCGCCATTTCGCCGGCGTCCCCCGGCTCGTAGCACAAACCGGCCTCAAACTGATTTATGAGCACCTCACCCTCACAACCTTTCGCTACGATCGGTGGTGTCCCCGAAGCCATTGCCTCATACACCTTTGACGGCATGGTGCCGGGAAATCTCGCCAGCAAAGGGATCAGACTGACATCCAAGGAAGCCACTACCTCGGGCATCTCGCTCTTGGGGCGGCGATCATAGAACACCAAATTTGAGAGCCTCATTTCCTTCGCTTTTTGTATGAGCTCTTCCTTCGTCGGACCATCGCCTATCATGACAAACTTGATGGCTGGCCGATCCTTGAGTCTCGCCGCAGCTTCAAGTATTACCTCAAGGCCTTGTGCTAATCCGTGAAGACCACAGTAACCAACAAGAAAATCGTCAGGCCCGGCACCAAGTTCGGACCTGAGTTTGCCGTTGCGAAAGTCCGGGCAGAACATCCTGGTATCCACACCATTGGATATCACAGTAACCTTCCGAAGGTGTGGGAAACGTTCGTGAATTTGCCCGCAGGCCCCCGGATTTGTTAAGGCCACTGCATGAGAATGCCTGTATGAAAACTTCTCCAGCCACAACATTGCTTTTACCGACAGGCTCGTTTCTGACGCATGGCCCATACGTATAATAATATCCGGCCAAATATCGGAAACCATCATTACGGCTTTGCCGCGAGTTATCTTGCTTACAATTAGTGCAAATGGAGCAAGGAATAGAGGCGGACTTTCAATCAGCACTACATCCTGTTTGCCCAATCCCCAAACGCCAACCAGCGCACTGGTGATGCCAAATGATAGATAGCTCAAAAGACGGGGCAAGGTCTTGCCGGATTTGGATGGGTACAAGCAGGTTCGCACGACCTTTATTCCGTCAATAGCCTCCGTGAGCCTCAATCTGTGACGATAACCCTCAAATATTCTACCTGTAGGATAGTTGGGCAAAGCGGTGAGCACGGTAATTTGGTGTCCCATCCTTTGCAGACGTTTTGCCAATTCATACAGCCGTGCCTGCGGAGCCCCCATCTCCGGCGGAAAATACTGTGTGATAATCAGAAGCCGCATACCCACTTATGAAATTTGACCTTCTGTGCCAAGCCCTTTGGTAATACCAAGGTCTCAATCCGGGTTGATGTTTGGAGCGTCTCTTAGATCTTGTCTATCAGTGTTTTTACAATCCTGTCGGCAGCGTGCCCATCCCAAAGAGGTGGAATCCGAGGCTCAGTGTTTTGGCCACCTATAGTCTTTTTGAATGCAGCCAAAATCCGTTTCGTATCCACCCCAACAACTTGATTGGAGCCGATTTCCACAGTGACGGGCCTCTCCGTATTTTCCCTTAGCGTAAGACAGGGAACCTTCAGAATCGTTGTCTCTTCCTGTATCCCCCCAGAATCTGTTAGCATCACACGCGCCGAAGACATGAGTTTAACAAAATCAAGATAGCTAAGCGGGTCCGTCAAGCGAACACCTGCCATATTCTCAATTCTCGCATCGAGCGATGTTGAAAGAAGATTCTTTCGAGTCCTGGGATGAATCGGAAAAATAACCGGCATACGTCCTTGTATTACATCGATAGCGTCCAAAATGCCGCGCAAGACTTTTGGGTTATCAACATTGGTTGGACGGTGCAGTGTCAAAACAGCATACGCATTGACACTTAAGCCTAACTCATCCAGTATTTTCGAATCCTTCGCCTTTTCCTTGTTTCGCAGCAGCACATCAATCATCACATTGCCGACGAGAAATACCTTATCCTCTTGTATGCCCTCACGTCGTAGATTATCTACGCCGCTTTGCTCGCTGCAGAAGAGCAAGTCGCTAATCGCATCGGTTAGCATGCGGTTAATTTCTTCAGGCATACTCCGATCAAAGCTGCGCAGACCGGCTTCCACATGCACCAGCTTAATGCCCTGTTTGACCGCCACCAATCCGCAAGCGATCGTGCTGTTGACATCTCCGACAACCAGCACCGCGTCGGGCTTTTGCTTTAACACAACGGGTTCGAACCGCTTCATTATCTCAGCCGTTTGTACCGCGTGAGAGGCTGAGCCTACTTCCAGGTTCATATCAGGCTCGGGAATTTCCAGTTGTTGAAAGAACAACGCGCTCATCTGTTTGTCATAGTGCTGGCCCGTATGAACCAGCACCGGCTCAATATCCTTGTGAGCTTCGTATGCTTTGAACAGAGCTGCTATCTTTATGAAATTAGGGCGTGCTCCAACAATGTTAATAATCTTCATAGCTTCACCTTTAACCGCTCAACTCTTCGGACAAGCGTCTGAAAAATCAGGCTGCCGCCCTCGGCCATACCGATATGCAAATTCTACCAAGCACATAAATCTGTGTGTCAAAATGCGCGAGGCTGTCCTGAAATTACCCTTCTTACGGTTCTTGTATCGCGTCTAACAGAACGCTCTCAAGGCGCTCCGCTAATTTGCCTCGCGCGAATTCTCGCTCTGCCAGCTCGCGCGCGTTCCTGCCCATCTCTCGGCACACTTCCGCGTCGGCCGCCAGTTCTTCCAATGCCTCTGCCAACATCTGTGGGCGTTGCGGGTCCACGTATCTGCCGCAGTTATTGTTCTCTATTATCTCCCCCAGCCAGCCAGGCACGTTTATCAGCACGGGCTTGCCGGCCGCAAGTGCGTCAAACATCTTGTTCGGAGACCACGTATGTTCCTTCGCTGCGCGGTAGATCGTCATACAAGCGTCACACGCCGCCACAATACGAGCGACCTCCGCCTTGTCAGGCACCGGATCGCTAAAAACTACGTTTGTCAGTTCATAGTCACGCGCCGACTTTTCCAATTCGGGTCGTTCTCCACCGCTGCCGTGCAGCACCAGCACGATGTCGTCCTTGCCTCGCTCAACTAAGATTCGCGCAGCTTCGATGACATATTCGAGACCATTAGCCAAGCCCATCGCTCCGAAGTAAACGGCAGCGAATCGCTCACCCAGTCCGAGCTGCTCGCGCCAGGCCGAGCCGTCCAAGTCTGGCCGGAAAAGGTCCAAATCAGACGCGTTCGGAATCACGGTCACCCGCTCAGCCGGCACCCCAGTACCGACGATAACTTCCTTCATGCCCGGCGACAGCGCCACGATATGCTTTGCCTCAGTGTATATCTTTTTTGCCATTCGCCGCAGCCACCAGATGGCTAAAGGATTTTTCAACGCCCCGATATTGACCAGCGCCTCCGGCCAGAGGTCGCGGACCTCGAAGACAAACGGAATCTGGAAGTGACGGGCCAGCGCAATACCAGCCAGCCCGATGGGTAGGGGCGTGTGTGTGGCAAAAACTACGTCCGGCTTAGCCAGCTTTCTGCCAACACGACTGGCTAACCTCGCGAACTGATAGAACTTCAGCATACGTTGCCAGCCGCTCATGCCCGTACCAACCTGTGGGTCATTGTAGGCCGCAGCAATGGGGACCACCCTGATACCGTCAGATTCCAGCTCTGTGTATTCCAGCCCCTTCGGAACCGGAAACTCATCGTTGGCCAGTCCCGATGTTATCATCGTGACACGGTGACCTTTTCCGACAAGGTACCGGCTGAATTCGTAGGACCGCGTCCCCGTCATACCTTTTCGAGATGCGAAATATTGGTGCAGATAAAGAAGATGCATCTTATTTGAGATCACCAATAAATTCCTTCATAACCGCTTGCCCGCCGATCCACGCCTTTAATATCAGCAACGTCTAATACGCGAATCCCGGCATTGAGCCAGCTCCGGATAGAATCCGCATCCACTATAGGATGGTTTACGATAATCAAGTCTGTTGCCGAGAGGTCTTCCAGCGAGCCGACGAGCAGGTCCTCGAGGTGCCCCAGGGCCTTCTGGACCTGCTTCTTGTTGCTTCCTATCAACCGGTCCGGCTGTACACCAGGATCGTAAATTCGCAATTTGATCCCCTCACCAATCAGTGCCTTGGCAACCCTGACATACGCACTTTCCCGCATGTCATCCGTGCCGGCCTTAAAAGCCAGGCCAACCATCCCAACCGTGGCCGGCCGATAGCTCAGAATACGCAAGATTAGATTATTCACCTGCACATCGTTGCTCTCAAGCACGCTTTGCAGCATTGGCAAGCGAACCGATTGGAGTGACGCAAATCGCAGAATCGCCCGAAGGTCCTTGGCCAAACACGAGCCGCCAAACGCACAGCCCGGTCGAAGGTACCGGGAGCTAATGTTCAATTTGGTGTCGGCGCAGAAAACCTCAGCCACCCGGCGGGCGTCGACATCGGTCGATTTCGCAACCGCCGCAACTTCGTTCGCAAACGTGATCTTCAGCGCGTGAAAAAGGTTGTCACAGTACTTGACCATCTCTGCCTCGCCGAGTCCCAGGCAAAAACGCGGTGCATCATATTTCTCATAGATGCTCAAGAGCTTCTCTGCAGCACCGGGCTGGGCCTCGCCAATGACAATTTTGGGCGGATTGTAAAAATCCTGCACCGCCGTGCCTTCCCGAAGGAACTCCGGATGAAACACGACGTGTATATCTTTACCAACCGTCAGACCGGATTCCTTTTCAAAAAGAGGGATGACCCGGTTGACTGTCGTTCCCGGCAGACAAGTGCTTCGAAGCACGATAAGCGGCCGATCATCGGACTTACGAAGCGCTTGGCCAATCTGTCTGATAACGGTCTCCACCGATGAAAGGTCAATCCCACCGTCGGATCCGGAGGGAGTCCCCACGCATATCCACACCATTTCACTTTCTGTCAGCCCCTCTATCGGTTCGGTGGTTGCGTTGAGCCGGCCGGCCTTGTGACCCGCTGCAAGAAAATCGGCCACGCAGGGTTCTTGAATAGGAGACCGACCTTGTGACAAATCCGTGACTTTTCCCGCAGCCAGGTCCACTGCAACAACCTCGTGACCATCTTGAAGCAGACATGCCCCGCTAACGACTCCCACGTAGCCCATCCCAAATATGCTAATCTTCATATTCTTTTCCTTGACCGATGCTGGAGAGGTCCACAAGAACCAGCACCACCAATGGCTTTGGTGATAACGAAATGCCGGCGTGCGCAAAAGATATGCATGAAAGGCTATTCGTATGTCTCAAGATAACGCCATCTTAGAGGGTATATTTCATCGCTGGCTGAGTCTACTTCTTCGACCACGATGTGGCAACGCGTGCAAAGTCCGTCAGGTCCACACTTCCACTCATGTCCACATCAGCATATTCACACCAGTCCGGAGAGCTGCATCCGCCGAGCCAATATGATGCAAGCGCCGCCAAATCCCGGAGATCAGAAGGTGGAGGCGGCGCATCAACCATATGCTGAATGATATTGTGGGTTACCCTGCGCACGACTTGGTAACCTTCCGACCAATCGCCAAGACCGTCGCCCCAACCTTGTTCAGTGCCCGCAGCGAAGACCTGACCGCCTCGACCGTCTGGAAAACCATACTCGCCGCTGTCTTCATAATAGATGGCGGCCGCATCAACATGATCAACCTGAACGTAATCATCATACTTGTACGCGCTCCGGAGTTCTTCTCGCCGAGCCCTCAGTAAAATATCCATAGAGGCTGGCGAATTGGGCCCTATGTAATCAGTTTCGCTTGAAGCGACCTTCCAACCTAAGGCATCGCCATTCTGCAGGCCCGTCCCCTCAAATACAAAGTGGTTACAGTCTTGCACAATAAAGTGTTCTCGTTCAAAACAATACGAGTACGGCACATACCGAACACCGTGTAACGCTTCAGGTGGACGGTTAACCGGCTCGCGTCTCCAGAATGTGCTAACGAGGCTGTTATCAACATCCATCATAGGGTCTTCACGCCATGCGTAGCTCTTATAGCTGACCATCGTATTGCCGTTGTCCTCAAACCGAACCTGGTAGTATATGTCGTTTCCGGAGAAGAATGCCAGGTGTCCACCTCGGTGGTGGTGAGCTTCGAGCGCATCATATGTATTACGGGATATGTATTCGTGGTGGCCTGCAAACACCAGTACATCGTACGCCCTCAGAATAGCCGGATTGGAACAAATATCCCATTCTGTAATAAACTCAGGGTCAAACCCGTCAGCCTGCAGTTGACTGCTCACCTCCCACTGTCCCCAGTAATTGTTCCCCCTGCCAGAGGATGCATGGAAGGGTCTGAGAAATGATACGGCCACAGCTCTGTGAGTGTCCTCCGGTACCCCGGTGTAATACAGACTTTTGCCGCCCCATTGGTTGTAGGCATGTCGCGTATTATAATTCATAACAAAAGCCACTTTGCTGCGGGAGCCCGGTACACGAGTTCGAACAATAAAGGGATGGTACGTGTACGTGTACCCGCCGCTGGTTGTGCGCAGCATCGCCAGGTAGCTGCCGTTCTCCCACTCATCCGGCACGACCCAACTGTAACTTACAGGCCACTTTGCTCCTGTGGCCCAAGGCCTATCCTCGTGCGGAGGTGCCGGATAGTAGACCCCAGGCAAGTTGGTGACTTTGGCTATCACTCCTCGTTTCCATTCCTCCTTACGAATCTCTATGCTGTAGGTTGCAGCAGTTGTGGAAACATGAAAATGGATGGTCTCACCAGGCAGATAGCCTTTCTTGTCGGTATAAACCTCAATGTTTGGCTCAGTTGCGCTGGCACTCATTATTCCAGAAGCAATGTCCTCTTGGCCTGGTGGCGGTTCTTCGGGCCAGGCACTGGTGTCCTCTTCTGGCGGCCCTTCAGGCCAACCGCGTGCATCCGCAATTTCTAAAATCTTTGGCGTCGCTGCTGTCATGCCGTGCACCGCAGATCTTTTGGCAGTACAACCTTGCACGAGAAATGTCAGGGTCACAAATAACAGAAGCGCCTTTTTCATTCCCTTATCCTCCTTCTTCAGCTTAATCGCCCATGGCCGCAGCACATACAGCCAAGTCTCATGCCTTCGTCGCTGACCACATGTGTCTACGACTACCTGCCTTCTTGACTTGTATAGAATACAACAAAGGGATTACATTTGTCAACTCTATAATAGAGTTTTCTGGTGCGCCTCTCGGCAAATGACCTGTTTAGAAACAGCAGACCAGCAATCTACAGCTGGTTCACTTTGTCTCATGGGAGAGATTGCCCTTCTTTCTTTGCCGACCCTTTTTCGCTTCGCCACCGTTCATATTCCCGGGCCCTCCTGCCTATCTTGAATAAGTGGCTGAATACCGGGTAACTGTAAATTGGGTAAGTCCCTTGCTGCTCCGTGAGTTCGATGCGACCTGCGGATATGTCTTCTATCCACTTTTTCAATCGTGGCAGGGCAAGGTAAAGGACCTCATGCTCCCACCATCCATGTCTCCGTCCAGCTCCCTCGGGACGAACCGCTTCTGTAAATGCTATTGGGCCCGTGTCGAGACCCCGGCCAACCTTTATCAGGCTCGCACCAATTTGATCAAATTCCCGATTCATAAGTGCCCAGTGAGTGCAGAACTTGCCTCGGTATTTCGGCACAATACCTTCGTGGTAAACAAAGCACCCAATCTTGGGAAGACTGAAAACCGATTCGCTAATGATCTCGTTGATACACTGGGTCAGAATAACATCAGGCTCAGACTGCTTCAGCAAATCGACGGCTTTGCCGTCGCTAAGACTACAAACCTCCACCTGCGGCGCGGAAGCCGGATTCATAATCATCTCATCTCTCGCCTTGGAGATGAGCTCCAGCAGTGCCTGCGTATCCTTTCGCCGATACCTTAAGGTGCTTATGTAGTAGAGTACTTCACTCAAAGACCGGAAAAAGCCAAAACGCTTCATTCGTCGCCTGAGGAAATGAAATTTATAACTCTTCGAATGGCGGTCACTCGCCGTCCATATAACACCTTTCAGAGTTGTCAGTTGGCTTAACCAGTCAACAAGGAATTCGGTGTAAAAATTCTTTTGACCTATGAAAACAAGTGAGATTTTGTTTTGCGCTTCCACTATATCAAGCCTCCTAAATTACTCATACTGGTAAATGCCGATCAAGCTCGGCGTCCAGCACAACCATGAAGCTGTTCACACTTATTTGTATCCCATGCGTTTCGCGGTAGCCACGAATTACGTTGCGCTCTCAGTTAGGATGGCAGCTACATCAACATTTGGCTCACAATGGTTAGTCTGAGGAAATTAATTCTCGAAGTTGAGCTGCGGTCTTCGTGATGTTGAAATTCTGCTCAATTTGTTTACGCCCAGCCCGGCCGAACTGCCTGATCTTGTCCTGGTCTGCAAGTAAGGTTTCAATAGCATTGGCCAGAGCGCCTGGGTCTTTGTCGTGAACAAGCAGTCCATTGACGCCGTGATGGACCAGTTCGGGGATACCGGAGATCCGCCTCGAGACAACTGGTACCTCACAAGCCATCGCTTCCATCATCGCAACAGGAATCCCATCCATATCCCCAGTCTCTGTTCTCGCACAAGGCATAAGAAATAGACACGCCTTGCTAAAAAATGGGACGAGTTGGTCGTTTGCCTTGCGGCCAAGCAATACAACACAGTCTTCAAGCCCGAGCTGGCTTATTTGTTGCTCGAGCCGCTTCCTCTCAGGGCCGTCACCAATAATCTGGAACACAAATTCGGCGTCACTTTCTCTTAGATTGGCGCACGCCGCTATTGCCATATCAAGCCCTTTTTTAGGGTCAAGCCTTGCTACACACACCATCCTGCCCGGCTCTGGCTGACGCGAGATAGACCTGAACTTCTCCACGTCAACACCACAATGCACAATGTGACATAAATCTGCAACGGCTTTGCCACAGATTCTGTTCAGGTGTTCGACATTAAATCGTGAAACAGCGGCTATGAATTTGCACTTAGCTAATCGAGTCCGCAGGCTGCCCGGGCTTCTCGTAAATATGTCAAAGGCATGAACAGTGCATGAGACGGGCAGACCTGTTAGTATCCCCAAGATTAGACCAAGACTTAAAGACCGGCTTGCAAAATGTACGTGGATATGCTTGACACCAAACCGCTTGCAGCGAAAGGAAAAATCGCATGACGTCGTCAGTTCGTAGACAGCCTTTGCAAATTCGCTCGGGCTACGAATGAGCAATCCCAATGTCCAAAGGCACGCTTGCAAGAAACGAAGCGGATGCGTAACCATTCCTTGCAAGGTCGTCCAGATCTGTGCAAAAGCATTTGAGCGATACACAGCTCGCTTGCACCATTTGACCGTGACTTCAGCATGTCCCTCAGATGACTCCGGCCTACAACTGGCCAGCGGCAGGATCTCCCACCCAGCCTGTTCATGTGCCTCCATCTCGTTGACAACGAAGCTCAATTTCATGCCCGAGACAACATACGCAATCTTCATGACTCTTCAAGCCTATGACAACTTTGATGTCTTATGACTCTTCTCGGAAAATGCGCCCTTAGGCATTCCACATATCGTCCAACTTGGTTGTTTTTAGCTGGCTGTCTTTGGACAAGGCAGCTTAACTCGGCGCCAGTCATTTCTTGACAACCATAGTGATACTCGGCAACAAATAGGGGCCGATCCGCCGTCGAATCTTCAACGGCCAAAGACTGATCACTCGTTCCGAAAACAACAGTAGCCACTTCGGCATCCGCCGGCACATTCCTCGTGCGCACCAGCAACCCTGCCACCGGCAAAAGCCAAGGCTTTCCACAAGCTTGCCCAACTCCGCAAAAGTCCACTCCTTCAGATGAAAGCATTCGGGTACGTCAGAGAAATACCGTGAGATGTCATGCGGACCATAGAGTCTGTGTGGGGTGCGAAAAACGTATATGCCGTTCGGCTTAAGCAGTCGGTGAACCAGACGAAAGTGGTCGGCCGTGTCATCGGGATGTAGGTGTTCAACCATTTGATCGCTGTAGACAACATGGATACTCTCATCAGGTAGATCCAGATCGAAACCGTCGTAGACGAGGAAATTGAAGTTGCTGGGTTTCTCAGTGGAAGGATCAAGCGTATCAGAAATATCCACAGCGTATACGCGGCTTACCATTGAGCAAACGACAATGGCAAGATTGCAGTTTCCCGGCCCAAATTCGAGAAAAGTGTGATTGGGCTGCAGGTACCGCGCCAAAAGTTGCATCTGGCGGGCAACTAAGATTTCAGCACGTTTGGGAGCGTCGCGGGCAGTAAGGCGGGGATGGTCCGGCACTTGTGCAAATAGCTCGTCGTACATGGTTCTCATGATTTGAATCCGCTGTGCACGCGTCGAGCGACGAAGCTTGTTTGCTATTTGCTTCTCCACCTTGTAATGGCGTCGCAATTGTTCTATTGTTCGCCTCTCTCGTGACTTCATATGTGAGCCAAACATTATATTCAGACTTCTCTGTCCGCTAAAAAGTCAGAAAACACGAAGTACGAGAATTGTACCTGAAATGGTCCGCGCAGCAGCCCCCCAACCACCTCAATACCGTGCTGACTCATCACGAGCATGTTCGTAGACCGCTACAAGGTTCTTGGCCATAACCTCAGCACTGAAACGTTCCTGAACCATCTTCCTCCCATTTTGCCCCATGTGCGCTCGAAGATCAGCATCATCAAGTAGTTGAGCCACCTTTGCTGCAACCGTGGCAGCATCGTTCCGCGAGGTAATAAAACCATGCTCGCCATCTACAATGAGTTCGTTAATCGATGGATAATTAGTGCTGACAACTGGGACACCGACCGACATAGATTCTATTAGTACATTGGGGAAACCCTCAGAGTCGGAAGTCAGCACCGAGACGTCTGTAGCGGCGAGTACGTCTGGAATATCCGACCTGTTCCCCAGAAATAAGACTTGGTCATAGATACCGAGCGACTTAGCCTGATCCTCCAGATCACTTCGCAGGGGACCGTCCCCGGCAATCAAAAACATAATGTCTGACTGACGCCGTAGAAGCATAGAAGCTATTCGCAGAAACAGTCTGTGGTTCTTCACTGGGTCTAATCGGGCAATAATAGTGACTGTCAGACGGTCCTCCGGTAATCCTATTCTACGCTTCGCTGCGCTTTTCGAAAGGTCCGATCTAAATGTGTCTTGGGAGATTCCGTTGTGGACTACAAAGATCTTCGCTCGGTCAATTCCGAGTACAGTGACCATAGAATCTGCAACTGCTCTCGAATTGACAATCCAGCCCGTCAGCAACCTGTCTGCAAGGTTGTGGGCAAGACGAAGGACTATTCCTTCGTTGTATATGCCTCTGAAACCGCCAAATACTGATTCGATACCGGCCCACTTTGCTGCCAGGGAGCCTGAGATAGGCGCACAGCCCTTGAAAGCATGAACAACATCAAAGTTGTTCTCCCGAAGGTATTTGGCAAGAGCCCGAATTCGACTTAGTCGTGACAAACCACGCGACTTAATTTCCACTAAATCAATGTTATATCGCCTGATGAAGTCTTGAAACTCAACATATGGATGATAGATGATTAATTTGACCGTATGTCCGAGTCTCCCGAGCTCTACAGCACTGAGTAGAATCTGCCTTTCTGCCCCTCCAACTGTTAGTGCATCACTTATCAGCGCGATGTTCACTCTGTCTGCTCCACCATACCGGCGATAGCTTCGTGGCTGGCAGATGCACTCGATATATCTTCCTGGGCCACACTGCCAAGTTCGGCTTGTTTAGCCCAGAAATAACCTATCCCCTCACCGGCCATAACCAATGCCCAAAAGGCCCAGTAGAACTTCTTGAATATGAATGCGTTATTTAGACCGACAACCAGCAGATAAGTCGCCACGGCCCGTGTGTACAATTTCTCCCAACCTAAGGGTGTCCGTCTTATAGTACGCAGCATAAGAACCACAAATAGGGCAAACAAAATCGCCCCTGGTATCCCATAGACTCCAAGAGTCAAGAAGAAATCAGCGTGTGGCAGGTGTCGGAGTCCAGTACGTTCGAACCAGCCATAGTAGCTGGTTCCCGTTGGCCTTATCGTTGCAGACCTGATAGCTTCCTTGATCGTTGTCATCCTGTAACTCAAAGCCTCTTGGGCGCGTCCAACGTCTGTCAATCGCGCTGCAACTGGTCCTTCCAACTGCCCTCGTTGTATCAATAGACCTGCCGAGATAGAGGCAAACAGAATGACCGCAAGCAACAACACAGCCAAAGCAGGCCTGCGCAAAACTTGTCGCAAAAATATCAATGGTGACAGCATTGTAAATGCCAACGCAACAATAGCGCCGCGGGATCCAATTCTAAGCAGCATTGCGGGAAGAAAAAGAATTCCGATCAGATACACCACTCGCCAGAGTATGTTCTTGTCGCGAGCAAACAGGTAAATCGAAGCTAAAAATGCCATTGCTGTCAGGCCCGCTAACATATTCGCATTGATTGCTTCGCCAAGTGTTGCCGCATATCTCGCTTCAGGTGTCTCTTCCAGCGTTCTTATAGCCGCACCGGTCATAAATGCCAATATGATCGTCCCCAGTGTCCCGATTACGTATGCCCTTAGTGCCCAGCGAAAAGCGTTCGCACCGTTTGTCTCCAGGATCCAATACACAATAAAGACAAGTGCAAGAAGTTGAACCTGCGTAAAGGCACGCTGTAATTCTAAGCTAAGATGTGGCGCTGCAAGCGATGTGAGCAATACCCAAATTGTGTATACCCCTACCACCCATAAAGCTCTATTACGGATACGCAGGCTGGGACGCATTATCAGCAGATTCAGTGCGAAGCTGACCGCAAGTGCTATGCCGACTCCCCGGTCAAGACTGAAGATCTGCCTAAACCCGATACCAGCTCCCGTTGGCAATACCAACATCATAATACAGAGCGCAAAGGTTGGCTTCATAACCATACCGATAAACGTCGGCACAGCTACAATGACCGTGCCGGCCACAGGGTTTTTCGCCAAGATCATCACAGCAAATCCAATCAGGCAGATCACAATCCAAATCGCAAGAAGCAAGATATTCATCACCGGTGGTAATTGAACGTCAGAAGTCCGCTCAAGTTGCTCATAGCCCAAGTCCGTTTCGTATATCTCATTTTCATATGTGCTTATTTCGCCTTCATATGCAGTGTACATGTCGAACTCCTAATTTCATAACTCTTGATTATGCAAAAACTTGTAAAAGCGAGCATACATAAAAAATTGCGATAAGAGGTAAACCAAGGTCTTTAAAGCCGATTTTTGTCGCGCAAGACGCCAGATGTTCTTTCTTTGTAATCGGCATATCTTCGGCACATAATCGTCGAACATACCAAGCTTCTCTGCAGAAGCACTTGTTGCATATCCTCTTAGAAACGCGCTGGTCACCTCTTCAGCATTCCAGCTCAGTAGCCTTTTGTTGGGTGCACCACGAAACAGATACCCTGCAAACCAGAGAATGTCAAAGTACCGACTCCCAAAAGTAGGAGTCCTTCCCATAAGTGGTGCCGCCGACCAGTCCAGTATGACAAGTTGTCCCGACGGCTCGTGAAAACACACGTTGAGGCACCCAAAGTCTCCGTGGATAAAAACATTATCATCTGAGGCGTCCATCCAGTCTGCAGGAAGTTCATACTTCATGTCATCTGGCAAAACCAGTTGTTCATGAACGACGGCCAGCGCCCGGCCGGCTTTTTCTGAAAGTTCAAGCGATCGGGCATCCCTGTCAAACGCCAATTGTTGCAGCGTGATCAGACCATCCAGCCGTTCAAAATCCAGTTGCCCCATCTTCTCCTCAAAATTCAATACCTTCGGAACATAAAAGAGACCGCTGTCCCTACCGATCTCGCCGGCTCTTTCGGTCTTGGCTGCTTCCACAGCCAGCAGAGAAGAATCCCCGGTTTTTCGGGCAATATCACCAACGAACTCCATCAACAACTCCCAAGAATGGGATTGTCCCTATTCTGGCTCGTACGCCAGCCGCACACGGCAACAGGATCCTCTGAGAATCGGCTCAGGCATTTGAACTTGCAAGCTGCACCATCTATTACACCGTTAAGCCGGTAAGAAACCGGGAGTCTTGGTGGATGGAAGAAACCAACTGGATAAAGCTCCACAATCTCTAATCCCACCGCTTCCACAAGTTTCTGCATCTCAGCAATAGTCATGACATTGAATATGCCCTCCGGATTCTTCTGTCGGTGGCGGATATACCGCAGCCTAATCCAGGGCGAGCCCAAATTCTGGTGATTGTTGAACACTAAATAACCGTCTTGGGCCAATAATGTGACAATAGCTCTGATCGCCGCATAGCGCAGTTCTGGCTCCGCATTCAGAAAAAACCTAAATGCCGTTATCAGGTTAAACTTCCTTCCCCGTAAAACATTCCCGCTGGTAATGTCTGCCTCAATTATCTCAGTGCGCTTCAGTTTCTCTCTGGCGATCGCCAACATAGAGCTGGATACATCGACACCCGTTGACGTCTTGACACGGTTCTCCAAAAAACTCGTTATTCGCCCTGTACCACAGGCAAAATCCAGCAGGTGGATATCCTTGCCCGCAAAGTATTTCTCTAAGATTCTCAATATAACTTCCTGCTCACGCGACCAAAGAAATCTTCGCCAGGGTATCGTCTCATAGTGTTCATCATATGTAACACCCTTGGTTGGATATTTGTGAGAGTCTCTGTAAGTATATTCTTTCGCCATACACTTCTGCTATCTTCGCAGTGCGATATGGACAAATCGTCTTCGCTCGGTGGCCTTCAAACTAAGGAACCAGCAGCTTACAAGAGTTACTGCCATTGTGACAAATACCACGGCAAATATTTCCACCCACGAATCGGGTGGTGCCACATATTTCCAGACGCTGATCAGGACAACGCTCGGCAGGCAGCCTAATACCGCAGGCCACCATACACTGCGCATACTATCCCACGCAGATATCTTCATCGTCCGATTAAAATATATCGGCAATATCACCCCTGATATTAACACCATAGGCAGGAAATTGGACCACGCTATGGCAACCAGGCCGAGGTTGAACACCTTAACCGATACTACGGATGCCGAAACACAAAGTAGTGCCATCAAAGCCGTAAAAATGCCGAAAATCTTGTGCTTTCCGCGACCTACAAGCACCATAAAGTTGCTGTGCTGCGCCAATCTAAGACAGTGCCCCACCGCCAAAATACTCAGTATTGCCCCCATGGCATTAATTATCACAGGATCCTTGAATTTCTCACCCACCCATATCCACAGGAATTCCCTGCCCATTACAACCAGAAAACACGCGCTGGGAATTATAAGTAAGAGACTGTATTTCTGGCTCAGAAACGCTATCTCTCTCACCCGCAGTTCGTCGTTTCTGGCATCGAGGTCACTGACAGCCGGCTTTATCGCACGTGTAAAGGCCGCCAGAAATGTCGACAACAACAGGACCCCTGCAGTCGCAGCAGTGAATTGGCTTACCTCCGCAGGGCCAATGAAAATTCCTATTACAAGATTACTGGCATGATAAATTATTATGGCCCCCATCGTATATAAAAACGTATTTATTCCGTAGGCCAGCATTTCCCCCAGAAGCCTGAAGTCGATGTTTGCTACAGAAAACGAAACTTGCCGCAACAACTTCCATGCAAAAATCGAATGCAAGACCCTCATCGCGATCTCGCTGAGCCCAAACGTTAATCCCATCGTGAGTAGGCCGTGACCCCTCGACAGTAATACAACCAGCACTATCGTTCGCACAATTAGAGTCACAAGCATTGCTGCATTGATAATGTCATACCGCTGAAGCCCGCTTAATACGCCACTGGATATCTGTAAGGGCGCCGCAGAGGCAAAGCAAAATCCCACTACCAGCAAAAGCACCCCCGCAGTGCCAACCTGCTCCGCCTCCAAAGGAAACCAGGAGCCGATATTGAAATGGACCGCCACAGTTATGACCACAAGCACAATCGCCAGGAGCAGGAAGAAAAGAAGCGAGGTGCTGATTACCTGTTGGATTCCCTTGTCATCGTCTTTGGCCAAGTATACCGGAATATATCTGTTTATCGAGCTATTAAGCCCCATGCTCAGCAGAGGAGCAAACTTAAAGATAGAACCTCCGAAGAGCACCCATATACCATACCTGACTTCATGGAGTTGCCCCAGAAAGAAAGGTATCAAGAAGAAGCCGACAACCGCGTTGCTGACCATAGCCAGCACATTGAAAAACGTGTTGTACATCAGCTTTTTCGATGTTGTTATAGATTGCCCGCTCATATTTTGCTTTTGCGATTCGGTTGTGTTCTTAGACGTAGTCAAAGCGCCAGTCTCATCAACTTCCAGTATTTACTCGCCGCATAATCGAATAATTGCTTGCCGGTCTATGCCCGACCATTTGTTGTTCCGCCTCGTTGCTGCTTTTGCGCCACGCAAAAGAGATTTGCTGATCTGAAAAGCTTCGCATCGAGAGCCTCAATCTTTCCAAAGAAAGCTTTTAGCGGCTTAAACCATCCGAGCAGGAATCTGACATTTCTGATTACCCGGCTAAAAAAGCCCGCGCCGTCAAGAGCTACTACGTCAAAGCCGGAGCTTTTGAGCAGCGTCTTTAGTTTTGCCCGCGAAAAATGTTCGTGCCAGCGTTTTTCCGCCGAGATGTCGCCGACAAGACCATCAGGGTTGGACACATACCGCCGCTCGTATTCAGCCTCTGAGTGTCTCCTGCAATAGTACCATCGATGCAGTCTCGGAAAGCGAAACTTAAGATTGCCCGTATCCAAAAATGAAAAGAGGTGCTTTCCCGGAACGGTCACAATCAGCAGCCCTCCATACTTAAGCACACGATTTAGCTCATCCAGCAAGGCATTCTGCTCAGCCAAGTGTTCAATCACATCCAGAACAGTTATCGATGTAAACAGCCGATCCTCGAAAGGCAGCGGAGTAGTCTGCGAGATATGTATGATTTCTATGTCCGCAAATCGCTCGCGAGCCTTGCGTACGGCATCCTGGGAAATATCAACTCCAACCAGCCGAGAAATTCCTCTACTTCTCAGTGTCGCCAGAAACGCCCCGTCATAGCAGCCAAAGTCAAGATGTGCTTGCCCGCCTTCCGGCACGTTCTGCCAGGCAAAGCCGTAACGATTATATCCGTACGGGTTGTCGGACGTGATTCTGGTATTCATACCCTCCCGTCTCGTTCGTCATCGATTTATCTGCTGCCTTCATCCCGCTCCACCACTTGCCATAGAACACCAGTTCGAACTAAGTCGTAGTTATCAAGCACAAATGCTGGACAATATCCTACCTTCTGAGAAACAACGTACACTGACGTGTCCGCAAGTATTTCCCGGATAGTCTCTTCGTTCAGCCGTGGCGCATCCTTGCTGCTTGCGGTGGTATAGACAATCTTTACATCGGGCCGATATCCCTGCGATTCCTGGACATATAGAAGAGGGCCAACAGTGGTGCTGTCGGCACGAATGACAGAGTTTTGCTCTACCTCACCTAAAGCCTCTTTGGCAAAACGCTCAGCCCCTCTGTATCCGGTCTTCCAGGGCTGCAGAAAATACTCATAATCGTTTCGGTACGCGACGTCGCCCCGCGTGCCCAGGTCAAGTTGCATCCGCTCCGCCAGCCTCGGGGTAGCCGCGTAAACGCCAACAGGTACCAAGCTAAAAAGCAATGCCAAATATGCGAAAACTCTGTGGTTCATTCGCTCCTGAACGAGATACACGCCGAGACCTATAAAGATTGATGCCACACAGTAAAATGGTATAAAGAACGCATACCTGTCAAATATCGTATATCGAAAGGCGAAAACAAAAAACAGTACAATCAGACCCAACAGAACGTTTCTAAAGCCCACACTTGGCGAAATCTTGAACACCCCAACGCAGCCTGCAAAAAACAGCAGAATATTGGGCGTTGGGAAGTTGAGCAGAATGAATAGCAGGTTCTCTTTCACGATTCTTGCTGACAAGGAGGTATTAAGAACCGCTCCCCGCCAGTTCAACCCAAAAGCTGCAGAGGCCAAGGTGCCGCCAATGTCGCCCTCTTGAATCATGTTTTTGACTATCAAGCACTCATAGGGCAATGCCCCTAAAATCCACAATAGAGCAACGAGCACCAAGTCTCTGATGCTGATATTCTTTTTGACCAGCAGAATTACGAGAAATACCGCGTAACACACAAACGGTATTGAAGCGAGCATGTGAACGGCGATCGCAAGCCCATTGAGCAATCCCATCCAATAGAGATAACCCACTTGTTTAGTCTTGGAGTACATCAGTAGCATTATCAATTCCCCGCTGAATATTGCCGTCCACAGCGTATAGGTTTCAATAATGCTTGCGTGACGCCAAAATGTATGCGAGACGGCGAAAGTAATCGCTGCTATTGCCGCCGGCAGATTCTTGCCAAGCCACAGACGCACAAGCAAAAACAAGTTTGCGACTGCTACGGCCCCTGCGATTGCCGAGACCAGATTGACCCTGTAGCCAAACTCGCCGAGCGGCACGTACTTTGCCCCGATAGCCAGTATGTAAAAGAGCGGGTGCGAAATGGCCAGACCCAAAAAACCTTCAATATCGTTATGCCAGATCCGGTATTGAATCAGCCCGCTATCCTGCCACAGAGCTCCAGGAGCGCAGCTAACCACGTAAAGCACGCCTGCACCGCAGAGAGCACCGGCGTACAACCAGCCTAATTTTGGCTTTGTTTCTTCCACGGATACGTTATCGCTCCCCCAGGGTGCCCTTGTGCCTCAACGCACCAACCTCGTCTTAGCCATAGACTCTATGAGATCTTGCGGTTTACCTTGTACCATTCAATGGTTGCCTTGAGGCCTTCATCAAAAGAGGTCTTAGCCTCAAAGCCGAAGTATTCTTTAGCCTTTGAGATATCCAGACGTCGCCTCGGCTGACCATCCGGCTTGGAGCTGTCCCACCGGATTTCACCGCCAAAGCCGGTATGCCTGGCAATCTTCTCGGCCAGTTCTTTGATTGTTACTTCAAAGCCCGCTCCAATGTTGACCGGCTCAGAGCCGTTGTAATGTTCCGTCGCCAATAAAATGCCCTCAGCGGCATCGCCGGCATAAATAAACTCACGCGAAACATTCCCCGTACCCCAACAGTCTATATGGTCCGCCCCAACATCAATTGCATCTACGCATTTCTTTATCAACGCCGGAATAACGTGACTGCTGGAAGGGTCAAAATTATCACCAGGGCCATAAAGGTTCACCGGCAGCAAGAATATCGAATTAAAACCGTATTGGCGCCGGTAAGCTCGCGATTGCACCAGCAGCATCTTCTTCGCTAACCCGTACGGTGCGTTGGTCTCCTCGGGATATCCGTTCCAGAGGTCCTCTTCCTTGAACGGAACCCGTGTGAACTTCGGATACGCACAAACCGTACCGATCGCCACAAACTTCTCGATGTCTCTCAATCTGCCCTGCTCGATGAGCTGAACGCCCATCATCAAATTCTTGTAAAAGAACTCGCCTGGATGTTCTCGATTGGCGCCGATACCACCAACAACCGCTGCCAGATGAATGACAATATCCGGTCCCATGTCTTCGTACATCCGAATAATATCATCTAACTTGACAAGGTCGTAGTCTTCAATCCTCGGCACGTCTATGTTTGTACAGCCGAGTCGTCGCAGCCCTTCAGTGACATAACCACCCAGAAATCCCGCTCCTCCAGTAACCACGACCCTTCTGTCAGCAAAAAAATCGCTCACCGTCTTGGCCTTTTCCACCGACTGCTTTCTACTTGTCGTGCTCTTTGATGATCTTTTCACGCTCAGCCATTCTCATATCCGCGTCGGTCATCATCCGCGCCAGCTCTTTGAAGGTCACCTTCGGTTCCCAGCCAAGAATCTTTTTTGCCTTGCTTGGATTACCTTCTAAGTGGTCGACCTCGCTCGGCCTGAAATACCTTTGGTCGATTTCAACGTGCTCCTGCCAATCCAGGTCGAGATAACTAAAAACCTCCTCCACAAATTCTTGAACCGAGTGACTTTCACCCGTGGCTATAACATAATCATCAGGCTCCTTTTGCTGAAGCATCAGCCACATTGCCTCAACGTAATCGCCCGCAAAGCCCCAGTCGCGCTTGGCATCAAGATTGCCCAAATACACCTTCTCCTGTAGGCCACACTTAATTCTGGTAGCGGCCCGGGTGATTTTTCGCGTGACGAACGTCTCACCGCGCCTCGGTGATTCGTGATTAAACAAAATGCCGTTGCAGGCAAACAGACCGTAAGCTTCGCGATAGTTCACGGTCTGCCAAAAGCTGTACACCTTCGCGCAGCCGTACGGACTCCGCGGATAGAATGGTGTCGTTTCCGTTTGCGGCGTTTCGACGGCTGTTCCGTACATCTCGCTGCTCGAAGCCTGGTAGAATTTCACCGGCTTATCGCTGCCACGTATCGCCTCAAGTAACCGAAGCGTACCCAGCGCATCCGTATCAACCGTATAGACGGGCATATCAAAGCTCACCCGAACATGGCTTTGGGCACCTAAATTATAGACCTCATCCGGCTTGACCGAATTCATAATTCTGGACAGGTTGCCGCCGTCGGTCAAATCGCCGTAAGCCAATCTCAGGCGAGGCTGTTCGTGCGGGTCTTTATACAGATGGTCAATCCTGCCTGTGTGAAACGATGAGCTTCGCCGTATTATGCCCCAAACCTCGTAATCCTTCTTCAGCAGCAGTTCCACAAGATAGGAGCCATCTTGCCCCGTGATGCCGGTTACCAATGCCTTTTTCATGATATCCCTTTAATTTGCTCTGTATCGTAGCCGCAAAAAGTCATAATCCCGGGCCTCCTCGTATTCAGCCCAGCCTTTTCTCTTCGATCACCACTTGCAGCGTTTCCGTCAGGCTTGTCTTGGGCTCCCAGCCGACCGTCTTTTTGATTCGCTCCAGACTCGGCACTCGCCGCATCATATCCTCAATAGGCCTGCCGTACGCAACCTCGTACGGAACAAATTCCTTCCTGCTTTGGCTGCCTGTCATTTCGATAACCTTATCTGCAAGGTCCTCGATGCTAATCTCTTCAGTAGAGCCGATATTATACACTTTCCCCGCCGCCCGCTCACAGTTCATCAGCTTGACGACTGCGTCCACAAGATCGCCCACATGGCAAAAACATCGCCGTTGCTCACCCGTACCATAGATTTGCACTGGCTCGTTTCGAATCGCCCTTTCAACGAATCGGGGCACCACCATCCCATACCGACCCGTCTGCCTGGGCCCAATCGTGTTAAAAAACCTACCAATTATAACCTTGAGACTATACTGTTGATAGTAAGCCAAACACAAAAATTCATCTATCGCCTTGCTGCACGCGTACGACCACCGCGAAAAACTTGTGCTCCCCAGAACAATGTCGTCATCTTCATGGAAAGGAACATCTTCGCTTTTGCCGTAGACCTCGCTGCTCGAAGCAATCAGAGTTTTTTTGCCGAATTTGTTGGCCACATCCAGCACCGTCTCGGTGCCACCAATATTAGTTTCTATCGTGTGCACAGGCTTATCAGCTATTAGTTGCACGCCCACAGCCGCAGCCAGGTGATAAATCACATCGCATTGCTCTGCAAGCGTTCCCATCAGTTTTGAATTGCGAATGTCACCCTCCACAAAATCAAACTCCCGCTTATCCCGGAGAGATGCAATATTCTTTACGCTCCCCGTGCTCAGATTATCAACAACTACAACCTTATTGCCGTCTTTGAGCAGTCGCTCTGCCAAATGCGAGCCAATAAACCCTGCCCCGCCTGTAATCAATGCTCTCATATATCTCAGCTCTGCTTTCTCCTATCTAACGAACGATAAAAGCATAATACTTCTCCGCCGCAACCAGCCCCACAGCGAAGGGAAGAGGACCCCATATATCCGAGTAGAAACCCGCGCCAGCTGATAGATTCATCGTTGATAGCCGACGAAGCGGTCCAATCTCGAAAGTCTCAGACAACAGAAAATCTTTCCGCGGCAGATTCCACGTGAAGCAATTGTTCGACGGAACAATCACTATATCCCCTGATGAAAGTCTCGAATGTTTGACATCGAGTGCCTTATGGCCGCTGGATTCCATATAGTATTGGAATCCCCAGTGCCCCTGAAACCATATAGTGCCCTTATGGTTCTCAAAACTCTTGCTTATGGTTTCTGCTGCACTGCGCGCTGTATTCGCCCAGGCGTAGTCGGCCCAGCTGACTGACAGGGCTACAACCGCCGTTGGAACCAGTGGCCAGGCTGCCCGCCATATCCCTGCCTTCTGTTTCACCCCACCAAGGCTCTCGACTCGCCGCATCAACAAAATCCCCGCCGCAGGGACCATCGGAAGGATACTGCGAGCATTGACCGTCCAGTTTATGAGACTCGCAAAGACAAGAATCCCAACCACCCAAAGCACCAGCAACAGCGAATCAGCATCTCGGTGCTGCCGAAAATCTGTGCTCGCAAGCCCGATTAAGCTCACCCCAGCCGCGGCCATTAAGGCGACCTGGACAAGAAAAACCCACCTGACGCCATCGTTGTCACGTACTGCACAGTTGCCGATCTTCTCTGCAGAAGCCAGTATCAGTGTAAACAGAATCATCAAAACAACGCTCACAATCAAGACCCGTCGCGACCAGAGCAGCGGAGCGTAAAACAGCACCGCTATTATGCACCCGCCGGCAAACGCCAGTCCGCTCACTCCTTTCGAAAATAATGCCGCCTTCTCCTTCCACCGCAGATGGACCGCAAAAGACGCCGCCTGCGACAGCACCCCTTTGCCGTAGAGCGACCGCGCCGCCCACATATAGCCACCCAGAACTGCCGCCGGAATTGCCAAATATAACGCCCACGTTCCCAGCTTGCGCTTTTGCATAAGCGAATAGGCAAACAGCAGCGGTACCAGAGCTATCCCCACATATCTGGTCAATATGCAGAGTGAAATCAGGATTGCCGCAAAGAAAAGGCTTAACCGCTTATTTTGCTTCATCCCCCTCACCCAAAGAGCTACCGCCCACACCCACAACGCAAGTACCATCATGTCGCACATCAACGTGGTGCCCGAGACCACAAATCCCGGTGTCACGACCACTGCCACCGCTGCCAGTACCGCCCACTTTGGCCGCAACTGAAGCACCCTTGCCAGATAATATGTCCCCAACGCTGCCGCCGCCGCAGGGACGAGAAAGGCGGTGTGCAGGGCGACTTCACTCCAGCCTAACAAAAACGCCGCCAGCGCCATGTAGTAACAGGCCCCCGGCGGATTATGATGCATCTCCCACATCCCTAATTCTGTCCCGTACCAGTTGGCCTTGAAACCGTAAAAGTCAAATGGCCTGCTCTGAATATGTTTAGCGGACCATATAAAAACCGGGTCGTCTAAATGGAACGCCTTGTCCACAAATGGCACAAGGCACAATACAGTAACAGCCGCGGGAATTATTGCCGCACTACCCAACAGACTCTTAGTGCTCGGAGAAGCCATTCAATCAACTCACGTCGGTATGTCATTTGCCAGAGCTTCGAGCGCAGATAGCAGCCGATAAGCTACGCTCCCTCTGTAGTATATCCTTTCGCGGTTCTATTTTGAAATCTATCCTCGAGTTTTTGAAAGGCACCGTGGTCGCGGGGCCAGCTATCAACCATGCATAATCAATCAAGACAGACTCCGTCCCCGTCGGTTGCGCCAGGAAAGCTCAGCCTGTATGCCCGATACTATCCGCGGCTTGCGGTAACTCCTATTTCCTAAATGTGCCTGTTTGCTTCTGTAAGTATCGGCAAATAAAGAACATAGCTTTAGCAAAGACAGGCCTCTGGTGGGTAGTGACAGCCGATCTCGAATGAAAAGCTATACGTCCTCAGGACCCGATAAGTTCAGAACGCCCAACTCTCATCATAAGCCGAAGGCAATCTTCTTATCGGACGATTGTCTTCAGCCGTATAGAACCACTATTTTGGCCTCCTTACCTGTGTTTACCGCCCCCATCTTAGCAAAACTCGAAATGGACTTGCTTTATAGTCCCGATTAAGCTACAATATAGGCTTGAGGAGGGTCCCAAAGTGTATATGAATCAGAACAAAGTTAGGACCTTTTTGCTTTCGTTGTGGATAGTTGTGTCTGTACACACACAAGCCATGGCGGAAAAGACAATCCTGGCCGAGGCCCTCCGCGATAAGATGCGCGGAATGTGGCTCGGCCAGCTAATCGGCAACGCAGCAGGAAGACAGACCGAGGGCCTCTACCAGTCTGCGCCAAATCCCGATCCCTGTGTGCCTTGGGACATTAAGCAGATTTGGGACGCCGACGATGATACTGACATTGAATATATCGCCCTACACGTACTGGAAGCCAACGGCTTCGATTGCAATTCCCAGGAAATCGCCGACCAATGGCGCACGCACATAAACACCTCCGGAATATACATTGCAAACAAACAGGCCCGGCACCTCATGGCTGATGGCTACCTGCCACCGGATACTGGCGACCAGACTTACAACGAACACTGGTACTCAATCGACTCTCAAATAAGTACCGAGACTCTTGGCGCAGTCTGTCCGGGTCTCGTCCAGACTGCCGTTGACCTCGCCGGAAAATTCGGTCACGTCACAAATACGGGTTTTCCTGTGCACGCCGCCCAGTTTTACGCCACTATGTATGCCAGTGCTTTCTTTGAGCCGAACGTGGTAACTCTCGTAACCGACGCCCTAAACGCTATACCAACAACAAGTCGAACCTATCAAGTCATAGTCGATGTGCTAAACTGGTACCTGATTGATGCGGGCGACGGCATATTGGATTGGCGCACAACACGCTACAAGCTATATGACAAGTACCAGGGCTCCAGCAGCTATGGCCGCTACTACGGCTGGGTAGAATCGACAGTTAACACCGGAGCCACAGTCCTCGCCATACTCTATGGCCAGGGCAATTTCATAGACACCATCCAGATCGGAGTCTTAGCCGGCTGGGATTGCGACTGCAACCCCGCAACAGCGGGCGGCCTTATCGGAATTATTGAAGGCTTCAGCAATCTGCCGTCAGATTTGACAGACCCCAACAAATGTGGCGATGTCTATAGGAACATCTATAGGCCGTATCTGCCCGACCCTAATAAATCTCTACCTCAAGACGATACCATTACCAACGTTGCCTTTCGTTTGACCGTTCTGGCCGAGCAGAACATCCTCGAAAACGGTGGTTATATAACCGACCGAGACCCCGCAGTGACTTACCACATCCCCGACGCCAACGCAGTTATACCTGAGCCTGAAAAGCCGGACCCAAACGGCCCAGCCGGACTCGTCGCTGACGCTCTCGCGGCAGGGATCGCTGTCACCGCCACCGCAGCCGTAGAACGCTTCAATGCCAGCAAAGACCGCGAAAACCTGTACTCGATTATTGATGGCGTAAAAGATAACTCCTATAACGGCCATAGAGCATATTACAGCTACGTCTCCACAAATAACGCACGGCCTGAGCACGACTGGTATCAATTGAATTTTTCACAAGCGCTTAAATTTGAGAAAGTTACGTTCTATGAGGGTGATGTTGTTTGGCAGCAAATCAATGCTTATTACAGAGATGATTCTACCAGAGGTGGCTTCTTTAATGACCTTACCGTCCAAATCCTACGCGATGGTAAGTATATTGAGCCGGCTTACCTGCAAATGACACCGGCGCTCGACCGTTTCCAAATGTACCAGGAAATCATGTTTAATTTCGCACCTACCGTTGGCGACGCGATACGCATCATTGGCACGCCCGGCGGTACCCAAAGATTCACCACTATTCTGGAACTCGAAGCCCAGGGCGATATTGACCCGGGCCTATTTGTGGCATCGGTAAGAATCGCAGACGGTCAGGTCCAACGCTCAAGCGTAAACAGAATTGAAGTTAAGTTCAGTCGCAATGTCACAGTGACCAGAGATGACATCCAAATCACGGGGACCACCAATGGAACCGTCGTAGATATGAATGAGGTTGGATTCGACTACAATAGCACCACACGGTGGCTCACTTTATCCTTACCCTTATTGCTGCCGGATGACGCTTACGACCTGCGACTCGATTGTGCTACTATAGCCGATGCGAACGGCCTGCCTCTGCTCGATGATGACCGCAATCCCGATGATGGCTTCTACACAATACAATTCCACCAGCTATTCGGCGATGCAGACGGGTCAACAAAGGTGGGCTTGCCGGACCTCTCGTTGCTGGCTCTATATTGGTACAATATCTCAGCCGACACGGGCCTGGACTCAAACCAGGATAACATCCTTGACTTCTTGGATCTGGAAGCCTTTGTCGAAAACTGGCTCTCGGACCTATAATCACTCCCCATAATACGAGCAGTAGGTTCTATCAGTCTCCCAGGTCGTAACGCAATGTAGCGTCGCTCCCTTGAATTTACCCACTAATTTAGTCCACCCGAAACTTGCGATATTTTCGACCGTGGGATTCATCTCGCCCAGCTCAGCAACATCGACATTCAAATTCTTATGATCCAGCACTTCTATGAGCTCATCGTTCACAATCTTTTCGAAATCCCCAATGCTAAAGTCATCCCCGCCCACTCGCCTTTTGATAGTAACTTCAACAACATAGTTGTGCCCGTGACCGGCCGGGTTCGCACATTTACCGAAAACCTCAAAATTATGCTCTTCGGAAAAATCATCGTTCCAGAGCTTATGCATCGCCGCGAATTCAAATTTCTCGCTAAAGTAAAGCATCTCAAAATCCTTTGAATCTACTGCTATTTTCCTGAAAGGATTCAGCTTCAAAGTCAGTTTGATTAGCTTTGCCGTGCCAAATTTATCAGCCAGTTGGCCCCAGGCCGACCGTAAGAGACCAGCTATTGCAAAAAGACCAATATGCTTGCCATGATGAAATTCTTCTCTTATTCGCCTGGCAAATATCGGCACGACGAACTTCCGAACATCCTTGTCAATATCGGTTACATTAACGACAAACCCTGTGGCCGGGTCAGCCTCACCAGCTAGCGCCACACATAACTCGAAAAATATTGATAACCCCTCACCTGCCGGCTCAGATGCAAATGAATTAAAGCCTTGATTTTCCCCTCCCAGAAAAGGATTAATCGAAAACCGCACCTGCCTGCTCAGTATGTGCATAACAGTATCCCTTTTACTTTCTACCGTTATGCATTAAGCTCAGAACCTCATTTCGGCTTCGTGGATCCTTCATGAAGATTCCACGTAGAGCCGATGTCACCATCACCGAACCCGGCTTTTTTATGCCCCGTATGGTCATACAGCTATGTGAAGCCTCAAGCACTACCACGACACCTCGCGGCTTCAACCTATCCATCAAAAAATCGGCTATCTGGTATGTGAGCCTTTCTTGGGCCTGGAGTCTATGGGCAAAAGTATCCACAATACGAGCCAGCTTGCTGACCCCAAGCACGGTCCCCGAAGGCAAGTATGCAACGTGAGCAGAGCCGATAAACGGCAGAAGATGATGCTCGCAAACACTATAAAAAGGTATGTCACGCAGAAGAACGATCTCGTCATAGCCTTCGGTGAACACACTGCGAAGATGCTCCTTCGGGTCCTCGTGCATACCCCCCAGAAGTTCTCCGTACATCCTTGCCACCCTGCCGGGTGTTCCCTTGAGCCCCTCACGCTCGGCGTCCTCGCCAACCGCCGCAAGTATCTCAACAACAGCCTTCTCGATCCTTCCAATATCTATCTTCTTGCTTTTCGCGCTCATATCTCTAAATTCTCATATCTCTTAATAACCAGTACCGCACTCGCAGTTGTCACTGTCCTCTTACACTTGGCCTGAGGGATTGTCATGCTGAGCCGAAAGCCGTCCGGCCTAACCAAGCCGGATTCTCGCCCCCCTCAAAATCATATCCCTCACTCGGTTTGTGAAAGAGCACTCACCTTACATTTCTATCGTTCGAGATTATTTCGGTTCTCGAATTTCGATGTTCTCTACTTCTGGCTCTTGCCCCCTGCCACGTCCATAAGATATGTGGACAATAGCCGCACACCAAATCCACTTGAGCCTGCTGTCATGAATTCTGTCGCCGTCCGAAATATATCCATCCCGGCAATATCCAGATGTGCCCATTTTGCATCACCAACAAACTGCCTCAAAAAAGCCGCCGCCGTACACGCTCCGCCCCACTTACTTCCGATATTTTTCAGATCAGCTATCTTGCTCTTCATCTCCTCCGCGTACTCATCACCGCTCGGCATAGGCCATACCTTCTCGCCGCTTTGCTCTGCTGCCTTTTGCAGCTGTCTTACCAGCTTCGCGTCGTTGCCAAACAGCCCGGCCTTGTACGTGCCGAGAGCAACCATGCAAGCCCCTGTTAGTGTCGCAACGTCAATGATAACGTCGCATTCCTGCTTTGCCGCATAGGCAAGCCCGTCGCAGAGTATCATTCTCCCTTCCGCGTCGGTATTCAGCACTTCAACCGTTTTGTTGCTAAAGGTTGTAATAATGTCACCAGGCCGGTAGCTCGTCCCGCTCGGCAAATTCTCCGCCGACGGAATCACTCCCAGAACATTCAACGGTAGCCCTAACTCGGCAGCTGCTTTCATCGTGGCCAGGACCGCAATCCCTCCGCTCTTGTCCAATTTCATCTCATCCATCTTTTCTGCAGGCTTAATGCTTAGTCCCCCCGAGTCGAAGGTTATCGCCTTGCCCACAAGGCCGACCGTTGTCCGCCGAGCCGCACCGGCTGGACTATACCTCAAAATGATGAGTCTCGGCTTGTTTTGTGAACCGGACCCCACCGCAAGAATACCGCCCATACCTTCAGCAGCCAGCCGTTTGTCATCAAAAACCGTGCAGCTCAACCTCTTCGAATCACGAACCAGCTCTTTCGCAACCTCCGCCAACTTCGCTGGATTTATCACATTGGCCGGTCGATTCGCTAATGTCCGGGCATAACTTTGTGCTTTGCCGATGATTACCCCGCTTGAAATCCCCTTTTTTAGCTTTCTTGCCTTCTCCGAATCCGAATCGATCACTTCAGCAGCCAGTGAATCCAGCCTCCCGTTCTCATCTTCGGTAACAAACTCATCATAGCGATAGCTGCCGAAGTATGTCCCCTCCGCCATGGCACTGCCCATCAAAGACAGGTCCAGGCGTCCCCCGAACGCTTTGTGCAAAGCCAGGCTCAGCTTTGCTGCTCTTATCTCCACTGCCTTCTTCGCCGCATTCGCCGCTGCCTTGCGAACCATGTCGAGCGTCGCCTTCTTCCTCTCACCAAGTCCGACCAGCATGACCCTTTTGGCCTCTATGTTATCGTTGCCGTAGACGATTGCGCTCGTTCCCTCTTTTCCTTTGAAATCGCCCAATCCAATCAGCTGCTCAATCGCACCGCCGAGCCTGCTGTCCAGATCTCGGTTCGGCGCATCTAACCTCTTAACGTCAGAAAACAGCCCCACTGCGAGCAATTCTGTCTTGCACTTGGCCAAATCAACCGTCCGAGTGCTAAATTCAACGTCAATAATGTCTTTCATTTTTCCTGCCATCTCTGCGTTATCCACCTTATGTCGTTAATCTTTGATTCTTTTTCTGCGTCCTCCACGTCCTCTGTGGCTAACCTTTTACTCCTCGATTTCTCACCCGATGCCGCAGATAGGCTTCGATAAAGCCGCTGAGCTCTCCATCCAGTACTGCCTCTACATTGCCCGTCTGATGGCTCGTCCGATGGTCCTTTACCATCTGATAAGGCTGCATTACGTAGCTTCGTATCTGGTTGCCCCAGGCAATCTCACCCTTCTCGCTGTATAGCTTCGCGAGTTCAGCGTCGCGTTTCTTCTGCTTGAGCATATACAACCTGGCCTTGAGCACGTTCAGCGCCTGAGCCCGGTTCTTATGCTGGCTCCTTTCGTTCTGGCACTGCACTACAATACCCGTCGGCAAGTGGGTAAGCCGCACCGCCGAGCTGACCTTGTTCACGTGCTGTCCCCCCGCACCACTCGACCTGTAGAAATCAATCCGCACGTCCTCCTCACTTATTTCAACATCGATATCTTCGTCGAATTCCGGAACACAATCCACCGCTGCAAAGCTCGTATGCCGTCTCTTATTCGCGTCAAATGGGCTTATCCGTACGAGCCGGTGCACCCCAATCTCGCACGAAAGCTTACCGTATGCAAAAGGCCCTCTCACGCCCAACGTCACCGACCTTATACCAGCCTCCTCGCCCGGCGTAATGTCAAGCTCTCTGAACTTGTACTTGTTTACCTCGAAATACCGCGTATACATCCTCAGCAGCATATTGGCCCAGTCGCAGCTCTCAGTGCCTCCCGCACCTGCATGGATACTGAAGAAGCAGTTCTTCATATCCTCAGCCCTGGAAAGTAGCCCCGTTAATTCGATCTGCTCGCACCTTTTCGTAAGCGCAGTCAGATCATCTTCTAATTGCCTCAACTCATCTGGGTCTGACTCAGCCGCCAACTCGAACAGCTCTCGCAGATCTTTAACCTCACGCTGTAGCTCTTCTACCGGCTCAGTCACTGCCCTAAGCGCAGTAAGCTTGGATACCACAGATTGGGCCCCATCACGGTCATCCCAGAACCCAGCCTTGGACATCTTGTTCTCGAGCTCTTCCAGTTGGGATTTCTTGTTCGGTAAGTCAAAGCCAGTCCCGGATGCTCTCAACCCGGGCCCACAACTCTGATATTGATGATTTTAGTTCCGCTGCTTCCATCGATTCAGTCCTAAATAAAGGTCTTAATTGTTTCTGCCGAAGATTTATACCAGATCTCAGTAAGATATGCAACTGACTGTTCCAATCGCTGCCGCCCTAAAAAAATTATCTGTTCGCCTCGAATACTGCCGGACCACCTGAAATGCCTACCACAGAATCCGTACCTCCGATTGAAAAATGGACCTAACGCTGCCTCAGCCACCGCAGAACCTCCCGTGGCCCGGGCCGCTTCCCATACATCAAAATCCCCGTCCGGAAAACCTTAGCTGCTAACCACATCACCACCGGCACAAACGCCGCCAACAAGATGATCGAAGCAAATATCTCAAGAAATGACAGATGCCGACTTGAAGCCAGACGGAGGATCATCACTATTGGCGTCAATGGCGGCACGAACGATAGCACCCTCGCCAGAGTCCCATCCGGATGCTGAGCAAGGTTAAACCAAACCAGCATCGGCACGATGAATATTAAGGTGACCGGCATCATCAAGCTTTGAGCCTCTTTAATCGTGTTGCAAACCGAGCCAATGCCTGCCAAGACTGAGCAAAACAGCAAAAACCCCAGAATAAAATAGACAATGAAATACGGAAGTATTTCGACCGGCAAATCAATATCCATATCCCACCAGTGGGCAGCTCCATAGTAAGCCGTTCCACAAGCCGCGATACCCCACAAAGTTATCACTGTTAGACTAATGCCGGCCAGGCCAACGATCTTGCCTGCCATCAGTTCAAAAGGGCTTACCGCTGACAGAAGCACTTCAATCACCCGCGAGCCCTTCTCCTCAATTACGCTGGTAAGCATGTGCTGGCCCATACCGAAGATGCCCATGAACATCATGAACATAAAGAAGAACGAAACCATCGTCCTGGCAACTTGCTCACCCTCCTTGATACGCTTCTCCTGCAAGGCTGACCCAATGTCCACTCGCTCTACCGGCACCCAACGGCGAAGCTCATCCAGCGTCTCCTGTGAAAGATCCCGCAGCTGGCAACGTCGATTCACAACGGCGTTATAGAGAACATTCTCCACGGCCGATACAAAATCAAGGTCGCCCATGTTTGTGCCTCGTGTGTATGAGTGAATCTTGCCGGGCCCTTCCACACAGTCCTTGTCTAACACAATGTACGCATCCAGTTGGCCGTCGCGAACCTTGTTCTTCGCAGGTAACCCTGAGTTTTCGTCGGTTTGCAATTCTTGCAGCAGTATCTGCCGGTTGGGGCGGTTTGCATTGTATTGGTCAAATGAACTCTTAATCTCGCCCGTTAGTTCCTTCGACAAGTCCGCCACGATAACCTTCCTGGCGGGACGTGGGCCGGTAGTCTCACGTGAAAGCCGCTTGCTGAAGAACATAATTACGCCGATTATGAGTGGTGTCATCAATACGCTCAAAAGGAACGTCTTGGTCTTGACCGTTTCGAGGTACTCGCGCTGCGCGATCCTAAGAATCTTTTGCATCGCTCGCTCCAACTAATCTGACAAAGATCTCATGTAGCGACGGTACCTTCACCTCAAATGCCCTGACCCGCACCTGCTCCACAAGTACCCGTAGCAGCTCCTGAGGATCCGCGTCCTCTTTCAAACTGATATCCAAACGCCGCCCTTCCGGCTTTGTCCCTGTCACAATGGGCAGCTTCTCAATGAAACTTGTGTCGCCCTCAAGTTCAACGGAAACTGCATGCACCCTCTGCTGCGAACGAATCTCGTCCAATCTGCCATCCAATATCAGCCTCCCTTTGTTTATCAGTAGAATGAAATCGCAAAGCCGCTCCGCCTCATGCATCACGTGCGTGGAAAAGACGATGCTCTTGCCATCACCACGCATTTGGCAGATGATATCCTTCAGCAAATCCTGGTTCACCGGGTCCAGACCGGAGAAAGGCTCATCAAGAATAACAAGCTCCGGGTCATTGATCCCAGTAACTGCAAACTGCAGCTTCTGATGCATACCCCGCGAAAGCTCCTCCACCTTCTTGTCCGCCCAATCAGCCAGCCCAACCCGCTCCAGCCACTGAGGCACGCGCTGCCGAAGCTCGCGTGCTGTCATACCTTTTATCGCACCAAAATAGCCCAATACCTTGCTTACAGTCATCTTCCGGTATAGCCCACGCTCTTCAGGCATATAGCCGATTCGAGCCTTGGCCTGCGTAGTTGCTCCATCCCCAAATATGCTAATGTTTCCGCGGTCAGGCCGAATGATATTCATAATCATACGGATAGTAGTTGTCTTACCCGCCCCGTTCGGCCCAAGAAACCCGTAGATACTCCCCGCTGGCACGCGCACGCTCAGCTCATCTACTGCCCGCACTTCGCCAAATGATTTACACACATCCTCAAGCAATATTGCATCCATATCCGTTGCTCTTTCAGAAAGCACAGAATTCCTCCCCATTGTATCCCCCGATCTGATTACGTCAACGTCCGCGTTTGGCTCCCAAGTTGTACTTGGCAGTTCCTTTTCCTTTCTTTTCCATCCTGACCGCAGCGCAGGGATCTGACCACCGCATAAAAGCCACTCCGCGCCGCCATCATCTCCTCACCAATCACCGCTCATCTGCAAGCACGAGTCACGATGGGCGGCAGCCTCAAGCAGAGCTTGGGGCTGGCAAAGTCTCTTGACACGCAACCTCGCATGTAGCCTGCCTATCTTCTTTCATTCGACTGATAAAAAAGGCCGTGAGAATTATTCTCACGGCCCTTTAATAAACTGCCTTCAACGCAGCTTCGAGCTTCATAAATTCCTGGTTCGGCTTTCAGCCATCCAACAGGCTCGATCAGCTGGTAGCATCCGTACCTCTCGTTGATGCTAATTACCGTCGCTCGGCGGAATGACCATTACCCTGTCGACGCCAAGGAACGACTCGAATGTGCCCGTAGAGTCCTCCGTGATAAATTCCAGCGTATACGTGTCGGCATCTGGCAACTCGTAGGTAACTACCGTCCAGTTTATATTTTCGTCGAGGTACAGTTCATTGCCTGGGGTGTTATGCTCGAAAAGCACGACGCTGCCGCCCGACCAGCTCAAGGTAGCGACCGCCGAATCATACAGTGGCGGATAGCCACCGAACCCGAAGTCAAAGAAGTAAGATAGGCTCAGTGTATCGCCGGCTCCAGCCTCGAAGCTCTGCACGAGCATGCCGAAATCCGGCGTCCAGACGCTCGTGTCGGTGCTCCAAAGTGAGGCAAAGAAACGCCCTTCGTTCGGATCCCAGAACTGATCTCGGTACAGGTTAGTGGGCGGTTGGTATGGTGCCCAGAACGTGTCACGGGATAGCTCTTCCGTGACCGCTTTTACGACGCCGGTGGCGGTCCATCCTGATAGGTTGCCCGTTTCAAAGCCCCCGTTGGTTATCTCGGCGGATGAAATTGGGCAACAATACAGTGCGATGGCCACGACCAGCGGGGTGGTTAAGTATTTGTACTGCTTCATTTCTACAATCCTCCAACAGCTGTTAACAAATAACTAAAATCACCAGTTAAGTCGCTTCGGTGCAAAACTGGCAAACTCCATCATTGTCGGACCGTTACCAGATCCTGACCTATCACATGCTCGCCGTTCATTGTCCGCGCCCTCAGCACGCCTATAGGATCGCCAACCTGGAAGCCGCACTTGGAGGTCTTGAACCCGTATATGGCGTCGAGGTATCCATCCCGGTCGATGTCTACGAGTACCCGTCCTATCACTCGATAGGCCTCGTATCCCGTTCGCCCGAAGCGCACCGAAAACGGATGCAGGTTCATCACACTAAAGCAGGAATCGCCGAAGACGGCTACATAGACCGTATAGTCCTTGCCCAGAACGATCCAGTTCGTCTTGGCGGTGCCACCATTGCCGGGAACTGGGAACACCCATATCCCCGTGTGGAAACGATACGGGTAGATGTCAATACGCGGCCGGATAGCCTCGCACACTGGCGTTATCAGCATCGCTGTCGTAGAAGCAGGTCCGTCACCGTCGATTGTCACCTGATTTGTGAAGGTTGTGTTATACAAAGAGTCATCCATCTTCACTTCCGCTACTATCTGGACGCACTGCTGTCCTGCACCACCAAGGAGAGTACCTATGTTCCAGGTGACAGTGTGATTCACAGCGTCGTATACTCCGCCACCAGTAGCCGAGACGAAGGTTACCTGAGACGGCAGCGTGTCCACAATAGTCACGTTGTCCACATCGCACATATTATCAACATTGTCGTAGCATATCGTGTATGTGAACTGTTCACCCGGCCACACACAGTCGCCCACACCAAGCCCGTCCTGTTTGCTCAGATTCATTGGCTTGTAGCAGCAGATGCGGGTCTGGTCGTAGTCGGTCTCGGGAGGGGTCTGATCGCTGTCGATAGTGGCGTAGTTCGTCATTGTGCTGCAAGGGCTGGCGCTTTGTTTCACGCATACGACAAGTTGTACGCAGCCGCCCGGATCTTGAGCCGGAAGAGTGCCTATGTTCCACGTGACAGTGTGAGTCACAGGGTCGTACACTCCACCGCCGGTAGCCGAGACGAAATCTACCTCAGGCGGCAGATTGTCCACAATAGTCACGTTGTGTACGGCAAAATTGTTCCCTAAGTTATCGTAGCAGATATTGTAAGTCGTGGTATCTCCACGGCAGACACAATTGGGGTCGGTGGTGTCGTCAATCCCATCAGATTTGCTGAAACCCAATGGCCTGTATCCAGCGCCGATTCCGATCCCTGCCGGGCTCCCGGGCAGATTGTGCGCATCGATCTGTGACCAGTCTGTCGGATTATACACCCGGACTTGGCCTAACCATTGGCCGCCGGAATGTGGGGCCACTGTCATGTACAGGTAGCCCGTCACCTCGTCCACCGCAACACCAACACCCTGATAGCTAATAATGTGAGTTCGTTCCACGCCCGTGGCAATATCGTACTGGCTGACAATATTGGACGAGCCCGGACTGCTCGCGCCGTAACTCATGGAAACGGTGTAAACCTTGCCTCGTACGCTGTCAACGGTACAGTCGACCGGCACATGGCTGAGATTCTTGACATTGACTAAGGGCCCCGCAGCGAAGTTCGTCACATCGTAAGCCAGAATCTCGTTCGTCTCTCCGGCACCGCCGTACCCGTCCGCAACCCAAAGGACCTTGTTCTCGTCGTCGTACCCAACGCCCATCATACCCTCGGACCCCGCTAAGTTGTGCACAGCGACATGAGAAAGGCTCTGGGTGACAGGATTGTAACTCAGCTCGTACAGTTGGTTACTACCCCGGCGGGCAGCGTATACCCTGTTGTCATCCTCGTTCACCTCCACCCCGGCAAACTCCGCTCTCCCCCCGCCGGGGGTCGTAGCATCGTAGAAGCCCAGCGATACCAGGTTGACAGGGTCGTACAGCTCAAGGCTATGTAGCGCGGGGTTTCCCCAATTCTCGGTGGAAATGAAGAGAATGTCGTTGAAGTCATGGACGGCCACATCGCCCGGGTCCAACGCATGGCTCAGAATGTTCGTCGCCTGGTACGTTATCGTGCCGTCAGGGTTGATGTTCCACGCATCAAACGCCCTAATGTTGTGGTTGGCGATCAGGTACGCCGATTTGGCTGCGGCAGTTTCGGGAAGAACCCACGTCAGCAAGATGGCCGCCAAGAGTACCGACCAAAAACATGCGTTAAAGCTAACTTTCATCCTTGAAGTCTTCATATTTCATCCTCCAGTTGACTATTAACGATATCACTCGAAGAATCTAACACACACATCTATCCAACTTAGAATCATCCGTCTCGGTCCATAGGCATCACTCCTTCCCTGAAGAGTTGCAGGTTCCTGTTCTGGCTGAATGCACGTAACAGCCATGTAAGAATGTGTGCTCTATCCCCCATAGAGCTGCGTATCGCCGAGCTTATTAATTCAGGATGCGCACAACAGTACTGAGCAGAGCTTACCTTTCGCAAGTGCGCATCCAGACCGCGCGCTCGGCGTGAGAAGCCATTCCATTTTGCCGATACTCCGTTTTCTCCGGCAAGAGCGGCCATCGCAATCCTTTGCAACATGTGCGCGGTGTTCCACAGAATGCTCTTGCGCACAAATGTACTTCTGCTTCACAAAGAGGCTGCTTCGGGTTGCCTTCCTGCTGTTGATGCAAAAAAGCTATGCAAACGAACAGACACCAGCTTTCTCGCAGTTCATCTAAGCCGCTGAATCTACCTGGAATATACCCCCTCCGCAAAACTTGTCAATCGTGGTTTCTACGGGATTTCAAAAAATTTTGAGAAAAATTTTCATCATAGAGTCCTATAAAAACACGCCTCACAGCCCTGAAATCGCAGCTAAGCGGCCGAAAACGCCGTTTTACCAGCCTCCAGCCGATACACACCATCCCCGCGCGACGTGCGTCAAGAGCTACAATCCATGGCTGCCTCTCCTACTACAAGCGAGCGACCAGTTACAATACCCCCTCTACCCATCGGCGGATCCACTCATCTGCTATCTACGAGATAAGAGTCCGGCTCACAAACCACGAGCGACCAGCCACGGAATCCCGTCCACTCACTAACTCATCTGTGTCCTTTTGCTGTCTGTCGTCAGTCTTCCGTTCAGCCTCGCATCAAACATCAAGAACCCGGAATTGAATACCTTACCATCCAGCTATCGAAGTTGGCAGAAGCACCTCCGGTAGGATGCACGGTGCTCAGAGTCCACCGTATGCGGGGCGTACTCACTAATAACCTATCGCGTCCCGGCTTAAGCAGTCTCCCTCTCAAACCCTAGCCTGTACCCCCCCACCAACATTCACCCGTTGACCGGTTCACTCATACTGGCCCCATCCAGCGAGCTAAGAACGCGCCACTACACAAACGTATAGCACAGAGCAAGTTTGTGAATGCGTTCACTTTCACAAACTCACTTTGCCTGCCACTACTCTGTCCCCCTCCTCTTGTCTGCCGCTTGCAGGTGCAGCACGCCTGAGACTTCAAGCACCCGATTCTGACATCTCGCGATACCCAAAGGCCCACAAATTTGCAGATAGATCTTGCCTGCTGACATAAATATGGAAGCACAGCCTCCGCGATGATGCCCTGCATTCTCTTCCCGCGATACTCAACAGAACTGAACCAATAGTAAGCCCAGCTACCCCTCTAAATCCTTCGCCGAGTTTGTGCTTAGCCTATTCTGCTTGCCGAACGCTGTCTATCGTGGAAACTACGGGATTTTGCAAAAAAAGCTAAAAAAACTCCTTGCTCATCATCCGATAAAAAAGGCCCTAACAGTCCTAAAACGTGGCCAAACCCGCAGAAACCCTGTTTGCCTGGCCTCCAACCGACGCACGCTTCCTCCACACAATGTGCACCAGAAATCACAATCCGCAGCCACCTCCGCCACTACAGACCAGCAACGAGCCTCACAATCCCATCCACCCATCAACGCATCCACTCATCTACTATCTACGGGATACGAATACCAGTCACGAGCCGCGAGCGACGAGCCACGGAATCCCATCCACTCACTAACCCATCTCCGCCCTTCCGTTTTCCATCATCAGTCTTCCATCCAGCTTGGCAACCCAGAACCCCCACTAATTTCTGCACGTTTCTGCGCTCTAACTCTCTTGGCCTTAAGTCTTTATTTGCTTTGGACTTAGGAAGATTCTTCGCATCGTCTCAGTAACTAAGTATTTAATTTAGGTCTATTTACAACTAAATCCACACTGGCTTTTGCCTTCTCCTTTCTTTTTAGCGTACCGATCAGCCGTTCTCTTTTTGTCATTGTTTCACGTGAAACATCTCTCCCCACCGCCCTAACTGCCCGGACATTCTGGCGAAACGAACCGTGATACTTCCGTCCTAAGAAATCCTCAGATAGTGCGGTAATCCACTTGTCTAGAAGCCCTCGCACAGACAGCTAAGCGCCGCAGGTATCTTTGGCACGTGGTCAGCAATCTGCCGATAGCACGTTACATCCTGATACAAGCGGCCCGAGAATGGCCAGACTGCCGAAGCCAGTTGTGTGCTAAAAACGTCTTCTGATGGGCGCTGTAGACCGCCAGATACAAGGGCGTCATGGCATCAGAGCGCTGGCATTCTGCCGCCGCCCGACCGACCCGACAAGTTGTTTAGCCATAGGTCGTACCTTGCAAACCGTGGCTTTTCGCGATGCCCTTCGTTGAGAATCCGCACTTCGTCGCGCCGGCAAGTCGTTCGTCACTTTCAATTCTTTCTCACCGATCTCTGTCAGTCTTTGTTTTTTGCGTCATTGGTCATCGCACTTCTTGCTGCGTCAATTCGCCACGGTTTGCTGCTCGCCTCAGCCGTAACGGCTTCCAGCCACATCTTCGCTGCGACTGAATTGCCAGCAGTCACATCTGACCTAATCTGGAGTTAAACCAGATCTTGGACCTGCGGAGCGCCTGCGCCTTCCAGCAATTCCAGTATCGTCTTGCAGGACGCAATCAGTGCGAACTAATCCAAACATCGGTTCTCAGCCTGCCAGTAGCGCTTTGACAAAGACACAGCTCTTTTCTATGGCGGCTTGCCGATCGTTTTGTCGTTCAGAAAAGACACCGTAGATTTGGGGTCTGCATGTCCTCCTCATTCCAGATTTGCCCGGCATATCGAGAGCTTGGCTGTTCTCATTCCGTGTCTGTTTCCCAGCATCGTTTCGCAGACTATATACAATAGCCTGCTGATCCCAGATCTTAGCATTTGTCACCAGCCGCTTGGTTTGTCGGTCATGCTTCCTGTTGTTTCACGTGAAACAATTTTTCAACAAAAACACTTTTTGGTCCAAGCAAAGCTGCAGAATTTCCTGCCGAAATTCCGAAATAATATTTGGGTCGTAAGCCTTGGCGCCGGCTAAGAACACCCAAGAACCGGCAATTCCTAAACTTGGTTTATGAAGGAGCATTATCATGGCCAGCAAGAAAACCGGCAAACCAAAACATCTCGGCAGGGGACTTGAATCGATCTTAAGTCCGATAATACCTGAGCCCAATGAGGCAGATCAGCCATTGTCCGATTCGCCACAGCCTTCTAATTTCCCGCCAGACAAAGAGTTGCGCGACTCCCTACAAGAGATCAGTATTGACGCCATATCGCCAAATCCCTACCAGGCGCGGACAGTATGGAAGGAGCAGGAGCTGGCCGATTTGGCTGAATCCATAAAGGCCAACGGTGTTATTCAGCCGATCATTGTACGCCGTGCTGGGTCGCAATATGAGCTAATCGCCGGGGAACGCCGATTCCGGGCTGCTCGATTAGCTTCACTGACAACCATACCGGCCATAGTTCGTGAGGCAACCGATGAGCAGTTGCTCGAATTGGCGCTGGTCGAAAACATACATCGGACCGACCTCAATCCCATCGAGCGGGCAAAGGCCTACCAGAACTACCTTAGCACCTTCTGTCTAACACAGGCTGAAGCTGCCGAACGCCTCGGCGAGGACCGCTCGGTTATCGCTAACTATGTGCGAATATTAGACTTACCAGCGGAAATTAAGCAAATGCTGGCCGAGGGGCACCTAACCATGGGCCATGCAAGGGCAATACTGTCGCTGCCCACCGACGAGCTTCGCCGAAAGCTGGCTAACAGGGCTCTGGCAGGGCGACTAAGTGTACGCGAAGTGGAAAGGCTCGTCCGAAGATATCTAACCGGAACTGGCCAGGCCAGGACAACCACCCGCTCGAAACCCGCGCATATCCTGGACCTCGAGAACAAACTCAGCAGCCAGCTTGGCACCAAAGTAAGCATCGAAACCCGAAAGAATGGCCAAAGAGGCAGGATAATTATTGAGTTTTACTCTTTGGATGAATTTGATAGCATTGCCGAAAAGTTGGGTTTGGCATCTCTGGAACAGGTATAACAGGGGCAATCCGGCATATCAAATTTGTATAATTTTGACCCAACGAGCCAAACATTTGCGGTATAATGGGTATAGTAGTAGAAGGGCCTGCCAGATTAAGGCCGGTCCTTAGGTGAATTTCTGGGATTATTGCGTCTCGGAGGACATACAATGAAGCGTTTAGTCATTTTGATGTCTATTCTGTCGTTGCTTGCACGCCTCGGTCTCATCCCTACCCTCGCTGAGGCCAAGGCGCAAGCAGGTGAGTCACTGCACCAGGCTGTGCTCGATGCCGACATTGGCCGGGTACAGTCACTAACTTCCGCTGGCGCCGATGTGAACGCAAGAGACAAAGCCGGGTTTACCCCTCTATTCTACACAGCCCAAAAAGGACAGAGGGACATAGCCGCGGTTCTCATCACCGCCGGTGCGAGTGTCAGTGCGACGGACCAATACGGCAATACGCCGTTGCATTACGCCGCTGTGCAAGGCCACTACGAGTTGTGCCAATTGCTTCTTGCCGAGGGTGCCAACCCCGGCGCCAAGAACCTAACCGGTGGAACACCGCTGGCGATGGCAAAGGCAGGGGGCCACACTCAAATCATTCAGTTGTTGAGCAGCAGTGCCCCCGGAGGGCCCACCCTTGCCAACGCAGGGGACGCCACGCGCGGACCGCAAAGCAAGGCACCCGCAACCGACTATATCGCTGAGCTCAATAAGCTGGGAATAGCCGGACGCCCCGAAAGCGACAACGCAGCACCCTACCTGCAAAAGGCAATAGAATTATACGTCGAAGAGGGCGCCACCCCGGTTGCAAAGAATTGGAGCCAGCCGAATGAGCTAAACCCCCAGGAAAGGGCGGCATTACAATCTTGGCTGCAGGCTAATAGCGGTGCACTCGGGCAACTTGAACTTGCCGGCCAGAAGTCATATTGCTGGTTCAAATATACCCCTGAGACACTTGAAACCGACACAGCCCGCTTGCCCAGAATGAGGCAGCTGACATTTGCCTTAGCGGCTCGAGCAATGCTAAAGGCCGATGATGGTGACGTGACCGGAGCTTTAACTGATGCAGCTACGATTTACAGAGTTGGCTCGCTCGCAGCAGCCGCGCCGAAACCCTTGGTAGGGAAGTTGGTGGGCAATGCCATCAAGGCCGTAGCCGTAAAAGCTGTATTTACCATCATCAACGATAGACCGCTTGATGCCCGTCTTATGTCAAGCGTGCAAAGTCAGCTTGAAAGCTTCTTGGCAACGTACGACGAGCCATTCGACCTTCGCGGCGAAAGGCTTGTTACTGAATATAACGTCGAGACCCAACCTGCAGGCCAGCTCTTCAGAGGACATATAAAAGCTGCGTTTGACTATTTCGATGCCTTGGTGCAAAAGACGCCATGGCAGCTGTTCGTTGAAAAGATAAAGCCTGAGGAGCACGAGAATCCTTTCGTCAAGCAAGTAGGTAGTGGAATTGCCCGGGCAGCGGAGGTCGAATACAGAAACAGGGCAGAGACACAGGGTTTAGTTGCGACGATCGCGGCCATGCGATACAAGGCCGAGAAAGGCCAGTATCCTGCCACGCTTGAGCAGCTTGTCTCGGCGGGTTATCTGAAGGAATTGCCGAAAGACCCATATAGTGACAAGCCTCTTGTCTATCGCCAGACAGCAGCAAACTTTATGATCTATAGTTGCGGCCCGGATTTCGATGACGATGGTGGCGCAAGCTACGGGCCGCAAGGTGGTGACCGCGTCTTCTGGCCCCGTGAATCGTCGAAAACAGCACAAACGCAGACCACCAGGCAGCAGTACATCGGCCGGACGCCAGACCTTGGGCCGACCGGTGTAGAGCAACCGTACCGGCCAACAGAACGTGCGATGCCCGCCAACAGCGCCGCAACCGAGATGCTGCACGTCGCTGTGGTTGGCGGCAAGGTCGGACAGGTTGAATCAGCCCTGGCAAACGGAGCAGACGTCAATGGCAAGGATAAGCGCGGCTGGCCGCCGCTGCATGTCGCGGTTTGGTACAAGCAAAAGGCCATCGCTGAAGTTCTTATTGCCAAAGGTGCCGATGTCAACGCAGAAGAAAATCAAGGCTACACCGCCCTGCACTTAGCCGCCATCAAAGGCGCCACCGACGTTGTGGATCCGCTTATTGCAAAAGGCGCCGATATCAATGCAAAGGACAGAGTCGGCCAGACACCTCTCTACCTGGCCGTGCAGTACGGCTACAAAGACCTGGTCCAGCTGCTGATTGCCAAGGGTGCCGATGTCAACGCTCAAACCCGCGGCGACGACAATCCTCTATCTCTGGCGAGAAAGAAACAGCGTAACGATTTCGTTGAACTGCTGCTTGAGCACGGAGCTAAGGAGCCGGTTAGCACCGTGCAGGAGCGGCTCTATGGCGCCGAGCAGGGACCGGAAGGGCCAAGTCTATATGCCGGCCCCCAGCAGCAAGCCCGAATGCAAACCGGGGCCGCTACACAGTCAGCTACGCAGGTAGATATGGCGAGTGTACTGGCTGACCCCAATGAGATCAAAGCCAGGATCAGCACCTTCGAAGGGCTCGAGAAGGAATTGGCACAGGTGGATAGACGCAGCAGACTCGAGATCGGCGAGTGGCTCCAGAGAAGAGTAGACAACAGAGTCAAGCTCGCAAAGTCGGTGGAACTGCAGATAAGGGCGGAGATTAGTTGCGTGCGAACAGTTGCTGTTGAAGAGAAGGCGAAAAAGACGACCGCCGCGATTGACGAGCTCCTAACGAATAGGCAGAGCCGATTCAGGACGCTTGTCAAAACGATGGAAGACGAACTGAAAGGCCGAAGGCCAACCAGAAGTACACGCGGTGGCTATCGCGGCAGATATTCCGGCGCCAGGACAAGGTACACACAAGATGGCCGAGCAGTGGAAGCCCAGGGCGGATATATGGCTGGAGGAGCCGCGTCCATGGGTACGCCCGGAGCACCTGCTGGTTACGGCGCCGCCAGGGAAATACAGGTCAGCGAGTGGATGCAAGGACCTGACAATAGAACAAGCTTGGCCAACGCAGTGCAAGAGCAAGTCATGGCGGAGCTTACGCCCATACGGACGATTGCCGTTGGCGAAGGAGCCAAAAAGACCACAGCGGCGATTGACGGCGTGCTGCTGAGCCGGAAGGAACGGCTCGGCCAGCTCACAATAAAAATGGGAGGCGGACCCGCAGGTATGCCTGGCGGATACCCCGGTGCGGCCGGAAGTACCACGGACCAAGGGGCCTATCCACTCAGGCCCCGACGCCGATAACGGAAAATGCACACGCCCAGAAATCTAAGAAGCCTGCTCGCAATATCATTTCTGGTGGGGCTGGCTGCCACTGCAAATGCTGCCGGACGAACAATCTACGTTGATGACGACGGCCCAGCAGATTTCAACACAATCCAGGCCGCCATCAACGACTGTAATAACGGTGACGTGGTTGTTGTTGCCAGAGGAACTTACTTCGAGAATGTCAACTTCCTTGGCAAGAATATCACGCTGACAGGTACCCACCCGACGGATTCAGACACAGTCCACAATACGATTATTAGCGGGATAGTGCAGTTTAGCGGGACCGAAGGGCCGCATTGTACTCTGGCAGGTTTTAATATCAAGCGATATATCAGCGGAGGACCTTTGGGGGGCAGTCACACCCACGCCGCAATTAGCCACTGTGTCCTTGTGGGGAATCTGACGCTCTGTGAACCGGCAATCGACCGCTGCGACGGGATAATCAGTAATTGTGTCATAGCCTATAATCATACTGTATGTGCTGCAGTGGTAGCAGGGATTCGCGCATGTCATGGTTTGATCAGGAACTGCACTATAGCGCACAATCCATGTCAAGTACGAGTCCGCTCGCCGGGAACGTGCACCATGGAAAATTGCATAATCTATGAGAAGTCTGTTTGGTGCACAGTTTGGGTCGATAAGGGAGCAACGGCGAGCATCCTGCACAGCAATGTCTCGGGAGGTTTGGCAGGAATTGCTTGTACAGAAGGCTGCATCTTGAATTGGGGCCCGGCAAATACAGATGTAGAGCCCCTTTTTGCTGATGATGTGGACCCCTTTTTTACCGGGGTGGCTAGTGCCGACTTCCACGTCAAATCCCAGGCTGGCAGATGGGACCCGAACAGTCAAACCTGGGTAACAGATGATGTTACCAGCCCGTGTATTGATGCAGGAGACCCAATGAACCCGATCGGCCTTGAGCCATTCCCCAACGCCGGCGTAATCAATATGGGCGCCTACGGCGCCACAGCCGAGGCGAGCAAATCATACTTCGGCGAACCGGTTTGCCTAACGATTGTGGCGGGAGACATAAACGGCGATTGCAGAGTCGATTTTGAAGACTTTCAGCTTATGGCCTCGCATTGGCTGGAGCATCATTAGCGTATACTCGCTGCCGTCCCTCGCTGTCGGGTGTGATTCCAAGATGGCCCCGCCTCCCGTCTAACGCCCGCCTTTACTCTGGCGTCTTGTGGCAGTATTTAGCCCCACGTTTCACGTGGGGTTTGTCTGTGCCAGTATTCTCAGTTATAATCGTGCCATCTTTGTCTCCAGAGGTACAAGATGCCCAAACGATTAGCTACAAAGGTTGCGATAGTAACGGGTGCCAGTAGGGGGATTGGCAGGGCTATCAGCATTGCACTCGCCGGACAGGGCGCAACTGTGGTCCTGGCGGCACGCGCACTTGAAAAACTAAAAGAGACTGCTAAACAGGTGACAGAAGCGGGCGGAAAGGCTGAGACTGTAGTTACTGAGCTGACGGAAGAGGAGTCCATCAAAAACCTCGTTAAAGTGACCGGCGACAAGTTCGGCAATCTCGATATACTCATCAACAATGCGGGCATAACTCACTCGGCAGAATTCGAACAGACGCAGACGGCTGACTGGGACCGCTGCCACCAGGTCAATGCACGTGCGCCGTTTATCCTTTGCAGAGAAGCCCTGCCGCTGCTAAGAAAGTCCGAAGCAGGGTATATTATCAACATCGCCTCGGTGGTCGGCGTCAAAGGTTACCCGCTTCAAAGTGCGTATACCGCGTCGAAGCACGCCCTTCGCGGCATGACAATATCATTAGCCGAGGAGCTCAGGGACTCCAACATCCGCGTACACCTGCTCTGTCCTGGCGGCGTTGATACGGAGCTCGTTCAGCGGGTCCGCCCGGATATAAACAAAAAAGACCTAATGCAGCCGGATGAAATCGCCGAGCTCGTCCTTTACCTTGTCACGCATAAAGGCAACGCCGTCATCGATGAGCTGCACATCCGCCGCTCTGCCGCCGCGCCGTGGTTTTAGAAGGAAGGATAGCTATGCGAGCCGTTGTACAAAGAGTTTTGCAGGGCCAGGTTAACATCGAAGGCAAACCGGTCGGCCAGATCGATAAGGGACTGCTCGTTTATCTCAGCGTTGGCAGGGATGACACGCTGAAGGACGCTGAGTTTCTGGCGGACAAGATGGTCAACCTTCGCATATTTGAAGATGAAGCGGGCAAGATGAATCGAAGCGTGCTCGATATCGGCGGAAAGGTGCTCTTGGTTAGCAACTTCACCCTTCACGGCGACTGCCGAAAAGGGCGTCGCCCGAGCTTTGACGCCGCAGCCGAGCCGACAGTGGCACAGCAGCTTTACGAGAAAGTGATTGAGTTGATCGCCGCGCAGGGCGTCCCCGTCGAGAAGGGTGCCTTCGGTGCATACATGCACGTAAGTAGCACCAACGACGGCCCGGTAAACTTCCTGCTCGACAGCACCCGACTATTTTAAGCTGGAGATGTCGCTATGGGCGTGCACTAAGCTGAACATGTCAAATAGACTCAAAACACAAAGAGCGTTATGCTGATATCCGCGAACCCTGCAATTTGGGAACGAAGAATGCGAGGGCGTTTGGGAACGAGGCGACGCTAGACGATTGTGCTCGGCTTTGCGGGCACCATTTGTAAAAAATAATATTAAGGGGATTGATTGGCCGATGATAAATATGTAGTATGTAGTTGTTCAAGGGTAAATCTCAACTTAATTTTGGGAGCGGTAGTATGGATCGGCAACAAATCGCCGTCAAACTCACTGCTGACGGTTTGGAACTGCCATTTCAGATAAGCACGTTCGAGGACCGCTTGATAATGCAAAAAGCGGTTTATCTGGCACAGGCCGCCGGGGTAAACCTCGGTTACTATTATCACTGGTACCTTTATGGCCCTTATAGCCCGTCCCTAACGCGCGACGAATATGCTATCGCCGCGGACATTTCGGCTGATCTGGATGAATCCAAAGGGTGGAAGTTGGATGACATATCTTCAGAACGATTGCGAGACATACAAGACATCTTTGCAGAGCCGCGGGATAAACTTGCTAAAAAGCTGGAGTTATTGGCGTCGGTCCATTTCCTGATCGAGCGTAAGCAGGTTTCTAAAATTGATTCCAGCCGGATCACCGCGACTTTGGAACGATTCAATAAAGACTTCAGCGAGGAGGACGTCAAAGGCGCGTTAGAGGAGCTGAAGATTCATGGCCTCCTCGCAGCGTGACGGTTCCGGGAAACTCATCGTTGACTGCATACATGGGGCTATCCGTCTTACCAAGCGCGAAGTTGATGTCATCGACACTCCTTCTTTTCAACGCTTGCGTCGCCTGAAGCAATTGGCGATGGCTCAAATGGTATATCCAACTGCTACACACACGAGGTTTGCCCACAGCATTGGGGCTCTCGCGATGATGATACGCATACTTGATGCTGCAGAGCAAAACGGCCTGGACATGTCCCAAGAGCAAAAAGAACAACTACGGCTGGCGGCACTCCTTCACGACGTTGGACATTATCCCTACTCACATCTTGTTGAGGGGCTAGACTCAGTCGAACTAACAGAGGAGATGATTGATCGAATACAGCCTCCTCGTCGAACCATAGACAGGCAAACAAGTCTGTACCCGAAGCACGATGAGCTTGGTTCACTCATTGTTACACAGCGGCCTGATCTTCTGAAAGCATTAGGAGGGCCAGACCAGGCAAAAATTGTAGCTGACATCTTCACACGCTCGATTGCAGCAGATGCGCAGTTAAGTAAGCTCATTCACAGTAGTTTCGACATAGACCGCTGGGATTATCTTTGGAGAGACTCACACGCTACTGGGGTTCCCTATGGACACATAGACATCAACTATCTGCTAAATAATCTTAGAGCAAGCCCGGACAAGATTCTTGGCTTTTCACACAAAGCCCTGCCTGCAATCGAGCATTTCTTGCTTGCGCGGTTCTTTATGTATCGTGCAGTGTACTACCATAAGACTATCTTTGGGTTGGAAGAGGCTTGCCGTCAATTACTGAGAAGATTACGCGGGCGAAATGAAGAGCACTACGCTATTCCAGAAAATGGGGAGAAAGTAAAGGGTCTGGTCAAGTCTGACAGCCTGCTCAGGTTTACCGACGGTGTTGTCGACGACATCGTCCAAAAGGCTGTACACCATGACGGTGATAGCGACGAGGACAACGTGATCCGGGCATTAGCATACTCAATTCAAAGTCGTAGGCCGCCCACACTTCTAAGGGAAGTACCGATATGTGAGCAACAGGATACAAGATATCATGCTGGGACAGCCTTTTTTGAAAAATGTAGGAACAACCTAAAGGGCTTGTGTGAGGAATTCTCTATCCCCCTTGGCCAGTTCATACTCTGCAGCCCGGGTGTGATGATTATGGAGGATCCGAGACGGTACAGAGCTTCTGAGATAACCAGCCTGAATGCCGAGGAGCTTAGAACAAGAAAGCATGAGGAAGAGGAGGAACAGATTTGGATTTTCAAGGATGAGGAGCCAGAACCCGATTCCTTTTGGGATATAAAACATAGCCTGGTACGGAAGTGTGCCAAGTACTTTTTCCAACCCTTCCGGCTCTACGTGGTTTATGAGGGTGCCGACAAGGAGGGCGTCATCACACAATTGCGCGATAGGGTCAAGGATTGGGACAAGAGTTAATATCCCTGTGGTCAAGAA
>Ga0209427_10000095_pt1 | contig 76711 bp, 107 predicted proteins | sample DeeMarSWOR136_30_FD_187465 | JGI IMG/M metagenome (GOLD analysis project Ga0209427, IMG submission 187465) | Marine sediment microbial communities from White Oak River estuary, North Carolina - WOR-1-36_30 (SPAdes) (version 2) | ecosystem: Environmental > Aquatic > Marine > Intertidal zone >... | reverse complement strand
TAATACCTTTGCTGTTACTATTATATGTAATAATCCTCTTTTCCATGCTGGAAATACTATTTGTCTTATTGTACTACTTGTTCCACTTAACATTTCATATACTTTATGTTCCTCTTTTTGTAATTTACCAACTATTCTTCTTGCATGTTCTTGATACATAGTAAATATTATAGCAGTTTGACCTCTATGTCTTTCTATTATTTTTAGTATTTCATCATCTTTACTCCTACTTGTATATGCTATCATTTGTGCCCTTATAAAATGTCGCATCGCCTCTCCTCTATCTTTCATAGCCAAATTATGTTCATAAAGAGATATTTCATTCCAATACCAATTAAATTCATTTTCTTCACTTTCATAATTTCCACTTATAAATATTTGTCCTTCCTCTTGTGATAATGGTAATCTTACTTTATTATATACCACAGGGCAATTCAATCTACTTACTAATAAATCTCTATGTGTTCCTGAATATAATAACTTACCTACTGTTGTAAATAATAACACTTCATTTCTATCTTCTCTTTTTGGTGTTGCTGATAATCCAAGTCTATATAATGCATCACTTTCTACTGCTACTGTCTTAAATGTTGGTGCTGGTAAATGATGACATTCATCTATAATAAGTAATTCAAATTTACTCCTTATTTCTTCTACTAATTCTAATTCTTCATTTATACCTTTATATAATTCATTTAATTTCCAACTAATAAATTTCTTTATTAATTTATTTTTTGTTAATCCTTTTTTATTTATTTTCATTTGATTTATTATATCATCCATTTCTTCATCATACATCATATCAAAATATGATTTAACCTCTCCATTTTTTAATAAAAGTTCTACTTTTGGTTTTCTACCTCTTTTATTTCTTGATCTTGGATCGATTACCTCTATTTTTATTTCTGGTAATTTCCATTCCTTTTTTCCGAGCATATATAATAACATAAATTTCTCTATTTCTGCCTTCATTTGTTCTAAATTATCATATTTATCTGAATCAAGAACATTTACAAATGTATTATATATACCAACAGTAAAATTTGTTAATCTCTTTCTCTTTCCATAATATATTCCTATATCTCTTTGTGGTACTCCTATTTTTTGATGAATTTCCTTAAAAAATTGTTTTAATAATTCTTCTGTTCTTACAATATATAATGTTGGTTTATTCATTAAATATGCTATTGCATAAGCAATAAATGATTTTCCTCCTCTCGTAAATATTGCTAATGTTCCCCTTCTACCTAATGAATAATCATATTTAATAAATATATCTTTTAATATTTGTACTGCATCTCTATGTGGAATATTCTTTAATTGTTTTAATAAATTCATTATCTCTCCATGCATTTGTTTTAATTTTATTAATTCTAATCTTTCATCTTCCTTTAAATGTTTATATTTTCTTAATTCATTATTTATAGTATCAATACTTTTTCCTATAAACCAATTTGCTGTTGCTATCATTTGAAATGTTTTTAAATTATATACTATGTTCATTGGAATATTTAAATCATCTTTTTCTTCTAAATCTATAACTAATTCTAAATATTTGCATTTCTTTTGTATTATTTCTATTAAATCATTTAATAATGATATACTAAATGTTAAACAATGTTTATGTATTTTACACAATCTATATGCTCTATGACTTATTGTATTTAAACCACCATAACTATCATCTTCATAATATTCAATTGTTAATGTTCTCTTTATATGATATTCTTCATCATTTGAAAATGGTCGTCTTGGTATTAAATGACATAAACCATGTTGCCTTTTTACTTTTACTTTATTTAATTCTGCTACTCCTTCAATTGCTTTTGGAATTAATTCTGCCTTAATAATTGGTATTTGAAAATTAAATAATTGAACATTATTATAACTTAATTCTCTTTTTATAAATTCTAAATATCTATCAATATTTTTATCAAATGAATCTTGCCACCTTAATACCAATTTCATTAATGTTAAACTATCAAAATATGGTATTTGTTCCTTATCCTTTGTTCTTGCCATCCATTCTTCTACTCTACCTTTCCAATTGGGTACTAACATTATTCCTTGTTTTGCCTTATCAAGTATATCTTTATTTTTCCATTTTTCAATTTCTTCCTTTTCCTTATTTATTTCTACTAAAATTGGTATAAAATTTGCAAATGGTATATTTGTTTTACTTTCTTTTATAATATTAAAATTTATTTCTCTATTATATCTAAATAAATTAAGTAATCTCTCAAACATTTCTATTTCAATATTTGAATTAAATCTATACCCATTTTCTTTTATAATTATTTTATTTTTCTTTAATTCATTAAATTCATTTTGTGAAGGATAATATACATCTAATAATAGATATGGATTCATCTTATATCTTGGTTTTTCACCTTCTTTATATTTCTTTATTAAAAAGATATTCATTTATATTCAACTCTGAATTAATTTTAACATTAATGTAGTATTTTGTATTATATTATCAAAATTATTAGTTAATTTTCCCATATAATCTAATAAATTTTTATTATTATTTATTATTTCATCTTTTATTTCTTGATAAAAACTTGGTTCTTTTTCTGCTAATCTAATAATTGTACTTAATAAACTTTCATTAAATTGTTTTATTTCTACTATTATTTCATCTGAAAATGAAACTACTATATCTTGTATTCCAATTATTAATTTCTTTAAATCATCTGTCTTTTCTCTACTTATTACTTTTTTACTTTGTATTTGACAATATTTCAAAAATTCCATATCTACCTTTTTTATTCTTCCTACATTTATACTATTTTCTATTTCTTTTTCTGCACTAATAGAACATCCTTTACATACAAAACAACTACAATAATTATCCTTACTTAAATCCCATACTATTACATAGGCATTATTAGTTTTTACTACTGTTCCACACTTTTCACATGCTTTTGAATATATTGCTAATTTATAATATTCATCTCCTTTATACATAGTATATTTCTTTTTTTCTTCTTTAATTATTTCTTCTTTTTCTTCAAATTGTTCTTGTGTCATAAACGGAATATTATCACCCCATTTTTCTTTATTAAATTTATTTGTTTAAAAAAAATTTATATTTTATTCATACATATATTTATCAATTTCTTCAATTATATCTTTTCCTAAATATTTCTCTACTAATTCAATTATATCATTATTCCAAGAAAATAATCCTATCTTTAATGTTTCAACTAAAAAATGATATATATTCATATTACTTGTCGGTATTTTTCCCATTATTATATCCGTTACCTTTTCTATATATTGATTTTTTGATAATATTATTTTATTATTGTTCATCTTGATCACATTCTATATGTCTTGGTTCTTCACCTTCATTTCTAAGACATTTTCTAAATACTAACTTTGCATTTGTCTTATCTCCTACTCTTTCTAACTTTGCATTAACACATTCAGTACAAGTTATATCATCAAAACATATTTCACATGTATCTTCACCACAAGGATTAGTTGTTTCTTCTTCATCATCACCTTCTTCTTCATCTGACATTTCTTCTTCTTTTGTTTCTTGTTCAGATTCTTCCACTTTCCATTCATTAATTTGTTTTTCAATTTTATCTAATCTTTCTTCTAAATATCTAAATTTCTCATCTATTCTTGCTTCTATTATTTGATTTATTTTATCAACTAAATTTCCTCTTTGTTCTTCTAATTTAATTTGTACTGTTTTCTTTGGTTTTTCTACTTTTTCTGATTTTTCTACTTTCTTTTCTTCCTTCTTTTCTTCCATATCATCTGCACTTGCAAATGGCATTATTTATTCATCTCCTTTATTATTTATTTATTTATTGATTATTATTATTATAAATATCAATAATCATCATTATTATATAATATAAAGTTTAATGTATTTTATTTATTTTCTATTTGTTTTTTTCTTTTAGTGATAAAAATGGTAAAAATATTTTATTGGTGGAATATCTTCTTATATTTCATCCTTTATATAATATAACTCATCATTTTATTGATATATATTCCTCCATTATAATATATCTATAATGATTAGGATATATCAACTATATTATTACATTTATTTACTTTTCTTAATTTTATATTAAATAAAAAAATTCCCTTATGCAATCGTTATTTATTGCATTAACGATCACATAAGGGAATTATACGATATTATTAAATTTATTTATTTTTTTAGTTCTTTCATTTTATTTAACATAGTTGTTTTAGTATCCCTTAACGATTTAAGTATAGGTAATATGAATTTATTTCCTTTATTATATTCAATTTGAAATACATTTATTATTGAATCCATCATTTGTGATGAATACCATATCTTTGTTTTTGTATTCGATTCACTTAGTTTATTTCTGTTATCAAATTCTTCTGGTATTTCTCTTATAAATTCTTTTTTTAATATTTTTTGTATTTCTTCATTAGAAGGTATTTCATCCATATTTATCAATCCTTTTATATTTATGTTGTTTAATGTTTTTACTTTTTAAAAATTCATCATTTAAAAAAAAGGTTAAAATTAAAGGAATTTTATTTTCCTTTAAATACATCATGCTTAGGATTGATAAAATAGGCTGTCTTAATAGGTATTTTGTATGTAGTTACCTCTCCAGTCTTCTCATTCTTCTTATCTCTTGTAGTCCATCCGTCATCGCTATCTTCTGGTGGTAACCATCTGATAACAATTTTATCTTTACACATTTCATTTAACAATGCTCTCATTACATTATCGCTAAATACATTTTCCTCTTTATCATTGGTAACTAACACTTTAACCTTTTTCTCTTTTCCTTTTCTCTTTCTTACTTGTGTTGTTTCCTTTAATTCCTTTTCATCTATAAGATGTTGTCTAATTATTCCCGTAGTAAAAAAGTTACTTGATTTAACATATTTTACTATGGATTTAAAAATAGAATCAAATTTATCCTTATAGATGACTTTCTCTTTACCACCGAATCCAGCAATTCCTTTTTCTTTCTCTAATGCTTCTAAATGTTCTATAAATTCTCGAGATGTCTTTACATTTCCTATTCCTATACTTTCTAATACTTCCATTAATTCTTTATCTTCTGTATCTAAACTATCTTTTGCCATTTTCATTCATTCATCCTTTTTTTCTTTATTTGTGTTTTGTGTTTTGTTTTGGTATAATGATTCATCATACATGATATTTCTATTCATGTATTTCTTCATATATACTCATTAAACTGATCGGCACTTAATTTTCATTCTCCCAAAACACTTATATATGAGTATCAAAACGATAAACTGAGCATCCCCAAGTGACTTAGAATAGGTTATAACAATGTTATATCTGACCGAAACATTTATAAAGGGTATCTATCTTAGATGGTTCTAATACCGTTATAATATGTGTATTAGATGTGTAGTAGATTGTCAGTCCAATACACTTATAAATAAGTATCATTGTTTTTCTTCCCTAAAATTAACCAAAACTTTAAGAAATTCCCGAAAACTCAATGGAAATTTGACCTTCACTTTATTGGTTATTTTATTTTTTATTTATTCTCATATTTCTTCTTTTCTTCTTTCTTTTTTCTATATTTTTAGTATTATTATTTTTTTTCTTTAATCTTATTTTACTGAAAAAAGGATTACAAAGTAAATTTTTTTCATCAATTGTATTATATTTATGTTCTTTGTGTATTATTATATTATCATTATCTACACTCCATATTACTTGTGATGTAAAATATAATGTATCTCCTCCCCTTCCTTCTCCACAAAATATTCTCCATTTATCATCATTTACTGCATGTCTAATGTTAATACTATTTTTTATTCCAATATCTGTTGGAAATATATTATCTACTATAAAATGTACCCCACGAACAGTTTTATGTATTATTATATCTTTATTATCAAATATATATTTAACATTAAAATACATTTTCAATTTTCTTAACTCATTATTATCATCATAATCAAAACTAATATAATATAAACTTAATTCTGGTATTTCTATTTCTTTATTCTTATATCTTTCATTCATTAATTCAATATCAACATCCCTATTATAAAGTAATATATTTATTATTTCACTAATAGAATACTTACCCATTTTTTCATTTACCTTTGATATACTATTAATATCTATTTCCACTATTCTTCACCATATGTTTCCCTATATATTTTTTCCCATCTACTTATAAATCCTTTAAATTTAATTCCACCTATTTCTTTTTCTCCTGCTTTCTCTTTTTCCATTATTTCTTCTATTGACATTTTTATTCCTTTTCTTTCTAATTCTTCTTGTAATAACATAGCCCTTAATATACCTAAATGTGGTTTTTTCATTTCATCCTTTAACTTATTACCACTTATATCATATGTTTTTATTTCTTCAAATCTTACCTTACTATAATCCCAATCAAATATATCCATAACTACTGTATATTCTTTTACTTCCTCTAATTCTTTTTCAATTGGTTCATCCTCTAATTCAGTAATACCAGTTTTCCTATATTTACTTAATTCGCCCAATAATAATATACTACTATATGAAGATAGAAATTTTACAGTTTCTTTTACAGCAAATTTCTTTATTCTCTCTAATTCACTTGGTACTGCATAAAATACTCTTGATCTTGCTTCTATAAATCTTCCATCTGGATGTTTATCTGTTTGTGGATATTTAAATGATATAGTTATCGAAAATGGCATAACCTTTATTTTCTTTTTCTTTTTTGGTATTTCATACCAATATTCAAATTTATCTTCTACCTTCTTTCTTTTTATTTTATTTTCTTTTAATAGTCTATTCAATGCAGTTTTTACATAAGAAACCTTATAACCATATTGTTCTGCCAAAAATTCAGCAGTAAATGATTCCCCCTCATTCTCTTTTAAATAATCTAATATAAATTCTTTTGCACCATCTATTATATTTTCTTCACTACTAACAAATGGCATTATATCATCTCACATATTTTCCCTTTTATATCTAATATATTATCTTGTATTCTTAATTGTTTTGTACCAACACAATGAACAAATGTCCCATCTGGTAATATTGTTATCTTATTTTTTCTATCACACTTACAAATATTATTATCCAATAATGAATTTGATATAATTATATCATTATATTTTTCCTTCATTAACTTAACAACATACTGTTGCTTCCTCTTTGAAAAAACTGGTAAATTTTTCGCCCTTCCATGTTTTAATAATTTTAATACTTTTAATTGTAAATTATTTAATCTACATATATCAATAATACCCATACTACCATAAGATATTATTGGTGTTTCAACATATACATCTATATTATTTGATCTTAAAGTATTTATAACTCCCAATGTTAATTCATAACTTCCTTTTATATTAGTTATTTCTTCATGAAATAAATGTTCTCCATATAAAGTAATACAAACTCTCTTATTTTTAGCATTTGTCCTATGAAACATTGCCTCTACCTTACAAACCACTAAAAACCTATTTGACATATACAAATTTCTAATAACACCACTCGTTAATATTTCAAATGTTTCCAATTCATTACAATATTCATTGATTAATTCTATATAACTAATTAATTTTTTAATAGGTATTAATAATGGTTCTCCTCCACTCAACCTTATAACTTTTACTTTATTTCCTATCTTTAATAAAATTGCTTCTAACTCTTCATTATTTAGTATAATATTTTCATCTATACCAATACTACTACATATTTTACAACCTAACATACATTTATAACTTGGTTCTATTGTTAATTCTATATCATTCATATTAATGCTACCCCAAATGGTGTATTTGGTTTCAAAAAGTCACATTCTACCCTATTAAATATTTCATCTATTATCACTACATAAGGAAAATTATTCATAAATGCTATCTCTTTTATTTTTTCAATATTTCTTTCTCTACCTTTACCATAACCCTTATAATTACATTCAAATATGATAAAATAATCCCATAATTTCCAATCTATATTATCTACCTTCTTTCCATTTAATTCTTTCCATTGATTAACTGTAATATGTTTTGTTTTTGTCTTTAATATATAAACTTTATCTTCTATTTCCTTTGACATAAAATTAACCATTTCTTTTAATGACATAAATGTTTGTTTATATTTTGGAACTTTTATTATATTAATATATTCATTATAATGTATATTTTCATTTGTTAAAATAGTTGCCACCCTCGTTATATCATATGTTACACCAAATTTTAATGAAAAATTAAATTGCTCTAATGTTTTTCCAATATTTACTCCTACCGCTTCTGGTGATGACCATGCAATCCCTGTTTTACATTTATTATTAATATATTCTCCCTTTTTCATTTCCCTACATTTGTTACACCTACTTACTGATGTACCAAATAATAAATAACTATCAGTATCCCTAAATATCGGATATAACTTCTTTCTATAAATACCCCATGTTATATTTTGTACCCACCTTCTAAAATATACCTTATGTTTCTTTTCATCAAACTCATTTCCCTTTAATACATAACTCCATTCTTCTGGACTTACTACACTTATTATTATTATACAATATTTATATTTTTGTCTTAATTCATCAAACTGTTTTAATGATAAAGAATATGGAGGACAGTAGCACTTTTTATTATAACTACTGCAATAACTCCTTTTACAACATATTTCATTTCTTGAATCAAGTATTAACTTATCTGGTGTTGTCACTATTACTGAGAATCCCTGTTTTTCTATTACATCCTTTATTATATCTCTTTCATTAAAATTAAATTTTTCTATTGTTTTCGTTTCCTCTATAATTCCAATATTATCTGAATCAACAAAAGGCATTTATATCACCCTATTTTCTTGATATGTCCCTTTTATTGCATACCAATATCTTTTATCTGGTATTTCACCTTTAAACATTGACACTTGTACAAGTCTTGCATTTTTATATATATCAATATTTAAATGTGGTTTAATTAAAAACTCTATATGTCCATGAAATGTTGGATCAATCCATGTTCCTATTATCTCTATTCCACTTCTTAATAAAGTTGATCTTGGTAATACTATACCACTAAAATTTGCTGGACAAGTAATTATTTCATTTGTTCTACCTTTATATACTGATGATTTCTTTAATTCCCATATTCCCAATTTATTTTTATTATATAATATTGCTTCTGCTAATACCCTCTTACTATTATCAAAATCTATTGTAATATTTTGCTTCTTCCTTTCTCTTAACCTAAAAATTGTCCCAACTGTTAAATCTATTGAGGTTGCCTGTATTTGTTTATCCTTATTAATCATACCTTCTACAAAATATTTACACTTTTCTCCTAATACAATACCAGTATATCCTTTTAATCCTAATTCATCAATTTTCACATCTATATCACCAGATATACCAAGTTTATCTTTTAACTCTTTTTCTTGTTGTTGTTCAGTAAATATTTCTCCTGCTGTTTTCCTTTTTCTTTTTGTTTTTTCTTCTGATTTTTCTATTTTTTCTATTTCATTTGTACCTGTAAATGGCAAAATAATACACCCTAACTTTTCTTTATCTTTTCATACATCTTCTTTGCTTTTTTATCACTACTAAATATTGCCTCAATCTTTAAATTAATATCTAATAGTGAATTTTCTATTGATTTTACTCTTTGTTCTAATCCTCTTTCATCATATTCTTCTCTTGTTTCTATATTTATATTATGAGGATCACCTTTATATTCTTCTTTCTTTTCTTCTTTTTTAACTATCTTTTTTGGTTTTTCTTCTTTTTTATCATCATCAACACTACTAAATGGCATATTATCATCTCCTATCTATTCTTTTTTTATTTCATCAATTCTTAGTCTTTTATCAAATCTACTTTTAATCCAATTTTCTATTATTTTATCTTGCTCTTTATAATGATGAACATTACTCGTAAATGCTATTAATTCACCTACTGGTATATTTGTTTGTCTTGAAACTTCCTCTAACATTACTGTTAATCCTGCTAAATTAAGATTAACACCACCATAAGCATCCCACGACCTAAAGAATACTATCATATTTAATTTACCTTCATATACCATAAATTGTATCATTCTTAGACATGGTATATGTTTTTCTTCTACATCATCTGGTCGCCCTATTGTTATTATACATTGTCTTGTTAATGGATGTTCCTTTAATAAATCTACTGCCCATTGAAATTGATCTGGTTCTTCAAGAAATACAGCATCACTTGGTATATTACCTTCTTCTTGTAATTTATTTATCCTTTCTATTTCATCTTCATTATTTATTTTATGTAATTTTCCATTTGCTTCCATCCAATAATATATTTTTCTTCCTCTTATCCTATCTCCATATGTATATATATCTTTTCTTGTTCCCTTTGCACTCATTAAATCTAAATATGGATATTCATACTCAAACCTACTTGGACTATTAGGATCAAGACCATTATGTTGTAATGGTCTATTTGTTGGATTCTTTATTCTTATACAAACCATTATAAATTTTGTTGGTTGTATATACTCATCTTTTTTTCTCATTTTTTCTCCATATTCTATAAAAAAATTCCTACCATATTGATATATACATTCATTAACTTTATGATATGCTTCTGGTACATCACTTACATCTATTATCAATATTTCTGGTCTTTCATTCATCCCTAACATTTCTAAAAAATCCATATTATTCAACTCCTTTCTGTTTATTTTATTTATATTAAATCTAACATTTCTATTCTCCCATTTACTCTTTTATTTAAAATTAATAAAAAATCACTTTCCTTTTTATTTAATTCACTAATAAATACCAAATTTATTTTATCAAGTATATTTTTAAATAAAATTAATTCTTCATTACTTAATCTTATTCTACTAACAGTTTCTTCTATAATATCCACCAATCAACTAACACCCAATTCTTTTATATGTTCCCTAACTTTATCCATTTCTTCATGTGGTATAATTAATTTATCCCATCTCCTATCTGTCCCCATACATGCTATCCAACCTTTACATCCTTCTATACATGGTTCTTTTATTCTTTCTACTGCAATACTTTCATAACCAGTTACACCATTTAATAAATATACCCAATGTCTTTCATCATATCCTTTCTTAATAAAATATATTATATCTCTTTCACTCTCACTCTTATCCCAAGCATCAAACCTAATACCTTTTACTACACCAATAAATATTTTATTATTCTTCTCTCTTTCTATTCTATCAATTAAATAATTGAATATATCACTATCAACACTTAATGTTAATCCAGTCTTATTTGGATTATTTAAATTATTCCAATACTCATTATAATATTTCTTCATAAATTCACTTAATTCTTTCTCTTTTTTTAAATCATCTTCTGTTACAATTGGCATTATATTAACCCCATTTCTTTTTTTCTCTTTTTTATAATAATTCTTATTTCATTCCATATTGGTTCTATATCTTCTTTTTTATTCCATTTATTATTTTTATATGTATCAACCTCATCTTATCTACATTCTTCAATTTCCATTATAATTCTTGCCATCTTAACCATATACATCACCTATATCTTTTTTCTATATTTTTTCCCCGCTCTCCATATTAAATACCAAACTAATACTATAATACCCCATAATATAATTAAAACCCATATATTGACATAAGAATACAATTTTATATCTCCCTATTAAACATATCCTACTATACTATATCCATCATTTAATAGTTTTTTTAATTTTTCATTAGAACTATTCTCTAATACTTTATTAGAAAAATCTACTTGTTCCTTATATGTTACTATTACTGTTTTCTCTAATAATATTATATCAAACATTATCCTTTTACAATGAGGACAAACTAATCTATTATTTACCTCTAATAATTCATAAGATTCAGATTTATGATAACACTTAGGACACCTTAATCTTGTATCATAAGCATCACTTATACCATCTGTCATTATATTACCTCACTTTAATATTAATAAAACCTTCCTCAGTTATTATTAAATTTAATACTGTTTCTCCCTCCTTTAACTTTCCAACACCACTACAAAACATACAACTTACAGTATCCTTTTCTGGTTGTTCTATTTCTTTATACATATATTCAAATTGTTCTCCTAAAATTCTTGCTATCCTTCTTTCACTTTCAGTTGTAAAACCAGACTTATGAAACTTATTCATACCTTTTATTAATACACTTAATTCTTTTTTATTATAATCAACTTGAAATTTCATATATATCACTTATAAAACTTTGCTGACTTTTTATAACTTTTTATTTGTTGTTCCTGTTTATCTACTGCTCTCATCAATCTCCCTACTATTTGTGGTAATACTTTATCTTCTTTTAAATCTTTATTTTCTTTATCCTCATAATAACTTTTTATTAATAAAGATATATTACATACAATAGCATTACAACATCCAATTATTATATTTTCTACTTTATTATTTATAATTCCATTCATAGTCTTTGCATCTTGTTTAAATACTATTAATGATAATCTTTCCAATGATTTCTCCTTATCCCAACTAAATGTATAATACCAAACTAAATAAATTAACTTATTCAATAACATATCATCCCAACAATAACCACTTATATTATTAAAAGAGTTATCCTCTTGTATTCCAACTTTTAAAAATTTTTGTATTTTATTCAATTGTCTATTAATAGCAGTAAATATATTAGTTATTATTGCTTCTCCATTCTCACAAACCTATAATAATATTGATATATTACACACAATTGCATTTGAACACCCTTCCCTTATCTTATGTTTATCCTTTTTTACAATTCCATCCATTGTAATACCATTTTATTTGAATGTTTTTAATGCTAATGTATCTATATTATTACTTTTCTTATCAAATTCATACACATTACTCTTTATCTTTCTTATAAAATCCACTAATTTTAAATTACTATAATCTTCCAAATCTACCACCACCTTTTCTATTTCAAATCTTATTTTATCTCCATTCTTCTTATTCTTTAATAGTTCTTCTATTTTTTCTTTTTTAACTCTTTCTACATTTGAATCATAATCCATATTAATCACTATCTATATACTTATTTTCTAATTCTTCCATTTTAGTTTTAATTTTTGTTTGTACATCAAAAGGATAAATTGTCATATATAAATTATCATCTTCTATATATTTCTTTAATTCTTCCCACATACCTTCAAAATCACTCATATATACCATATCCTAAAATATATTACTATTACCTATTGCCCTTATTATATCGTGCATAAATATAAATTTTTTATTATTATCTTTATTATATATATTTTTATTTTTTAAATAATTATTTTTTATTTGTTTATATACTCCATATTTCTTTTTCATACAATCATCATAATACATTGGTATAAATATTTTTGTTGCTGTTTCTAATATTACTATATTTCTCTCTAAATATTGTTGTTTTAATGTTAATTCTTCTATATAATCAATTATTATTATATCTAATCCATTTTCTATATTATTCAAAGCATAATCAAAATTCTTTTGTGGAATTAATATATCATCCTTAAACTTTGCTAAAACCCATATAACATTTCCACCATTTCTTAAACATCCATCAGTAGCATAATAATCTATTCCATTTGCACCACCAGTTATAACTACTATATCCTTTATTGCAAACCTCCTTCCTAAATTATATGCAATATCCTTTTCATATCTATTTGGTTCTCTTGTACCAATTATAGCATAAATTTTTTTATCTTTATATATTTCTTTATTTAATACAACAACTGTATTAACATAATATTCATTTTTATTAATTTCCATTATATTAACCAATGTTAATCACCCCATCTATATTGACTTTCTAAATTCTTCAAAAGATAAAATAGAAAATATAAATCCAAATATAAGAAATGTTATACCTGCTGTTACATTTAATAATATATCTATTGTACCTATATCTTCTACAAAAAAGTTATTAAAAATAAAAATTACTGCATATATTATAGATACAAATCCAAATATAAAATATGCTATCTCCAATTTACTCATATTATTCCTCCATTTTATTCTTTTTCTATTAAATTTTTTACTTTAATATCAGTATATATCCTTGTTTTTGTTATCTTATATCCTTTTTCCTTTGAAAATTTTATAATATCTTTCTTAGTTAAACCAGTCTTTTCCATTAATTTCTTTATAGTAATAATTTTTATACCTATCATTTCTCCTTCAAACATTATCAACTTTTCATCTCCACCAACTATTTTTTGCACCTTTTTATCTGTAAATTCATCAAGTTCTTCTATCATTTCATCTGGTTTTAATGGTGTTCTAATTGTATCATCTTCCTCCTTTTTTATTGATTTTACTGGTTCTTTCTTTGGTTTTATTGGAATAACTTTATTCTTTTCATCTATTTTAACTTCTATTATTGGACTTAAATTAATTACTGGTCTAACATCTAACTTTAATATTAATGATTCAACCATTCTTACTAATGATTCAACTGTTCTCATTGTATTAACCATTACCATAAATTCATCATTTAAATCATTTGCTAAATCTTTTATATTTTTTAATAATTCATTAATAGAATTAACTAATTTATTATTTGTATTAATTAAATTTTTATTTAAGTCTATATATGTTCCATTAAACTCTTTTAATGGAACTATTAAATTTAGTAAATTATCTACTACCTGATTCACTAATTCATTTTTATATATTTTACTATCTAATATATTTTTTTCTAATTTTTCAATTTTTTCCACTAATGGTTTTGCTACTTCCATTACTACTCTATTTATATCCAATTTTTCTAATTCATCAACATTTATTGAATCTTCCTCTTTTGATATTTCTTTATTTTCTAATTCACTACTACTACCAATTTCTATTTTTTCTTCTTTCTTTTCTCCTATTTTATCAAATGGCATATATATCATCTCCCTATATAAAATAATTAAACTCTTCCTTATTATTATCTTTTTTATTTTCTAAATTATTATTTATATTCTTTAAAAGTCTTAAAAGATTACCATTTATTTGATTAATTAATGATTGATAAGCAATCATCCTTATAGTTTTTTTATCTTTCTTTTCATCTAAATTATGTTTATTTTTATTTTTCCTAATTGCTTTCATTACATCATTAAAAAATAAATGTAATATTGCATACATTATATCACTCTTACTAAATTTATGATATTTAAAATGTATATTATAATATAATTTATCTTCTTTATCCTTTTCCTTTTCTACTATTATACTAAAATAATTATTATTATTATTCTTTTTTTTCTTTTTTAATTTCAAGCCTTAATACCTTCTAATTCACTTATATTTTTTTACCACATTTATTTGTACATGACTGATTAAAACTTATATAATCACACTTATCTGGATTATTTTCACACTTATAACATACTATTACCCCAAAAGGACATCTTTTTATATTATCTTCATTATACCTTCTATTACAAGTATCACATGTTACATCACTTTCATTAATTTTTAATATATAATCAATCTCATCTAATGTACTAATAATATCTAAAATTAATTTATTTTTACATCCTTCTATATCATCATTAATACTTTCAGCATATACATTTATACTTAATCCAAAATTTCTTACTATATAAATTCCTCTCTCTGTTATCTTCACTATAAACATATTATTTACATCTATATCTTTAAATCCAATCTTTAAATATGGATTTTTAACCTTTCTAAATACTTTCTTTTCTCCTTCAAAAAATGATATTACCCTATCCACAAATTTATAACTTTCTAATTTCTTTATAAATTCATCATTATTCATTTATTTTCTCTCCTTTTTCTTATTAACATCATTAATTCCATTGTTTCCTTCATTATCCTACTGGCAAATGAATCCATTAATACATCTACATCTATATTTTCCCATAACATATTTCCCATACCCCCTAATTCTTTTACCATATATAACCATTTTTGTCCTACCGTTGCCTTATTTATTTTAATCATCTTATCTAATGGAAAAATATGTGGTTTATTTTCTATTTCTAAATTAATTAACCCCAATCCTACTTCTGTTAATATATACTTATCAAATTCTTTTATTGTTATTATACTTCTTCTTACTAATTCATTTAATACCTTCTGTAATATTTCACAATAATAATTAATTTTAATATGAAAACCCCATCCATCAAGTCTTTCTTCAAAATTTAATATCTTATATTTCTTATCTTTATCATTTCTTGGATTTTCTTTTAAATTTCTAATATAATAATGTATAAATTCTGATTCTACTCCATTATTATTTCTTTTTATAAAGAGTAATACTTCATCTCTTATTAATATATATATATTATGAAATTCTTCTGTATATTTCATATACATCACCATTATTAAATATATTTATATTTTTGTTCAGTTCTACATTTCTTCTTCATATTAATAGAGAAAATATGAAAAAAACTCTATCAATTAATTAGAGGTTTATTCATCATCACAAAAATATATTCTATACCATATCTTCTCCCTTATAATGCCTTAATAAGATTCATTATTTCTTCACTATGAAAATTCATTCCCCAATTATTCCATTTTTGTATTTTACTACTTACATTATCCTTTTCTAATATTTTATATACATCAATCTTGTATATTTTACCAATATATTTCCACCAATCTTCATAATTACTATTACTCTTTGTTAGTATTGTATATAAAATTTCTTCTTTTGTATGTTCTCCAATATAACCTTCTTCATCACTAACATCCATTTTATCATTTATAACAAATACCGCATCTACTAAATCAATCTTCTTTAATATATGTAACTCTAAATAATTCCATTGTTCTTTAGAATAATTACTTTTATTATATATACCATCTATATATGGCATTATTATATTATATCCAAAAAATGTTAATTGTTTCTCTAATTCAAAGAATAACTTATTAAATCTCATACTCCCTATTAATAATACTGAACCTATTATTTCCTCTCTTTTTATATTCCAATTACAATCAACCCACTTACACCTATTTGGTTCATATTTATCTAAAATACTCTCACATTTAGGACAATGTTCCATTAATACTTTTATTTCTCCATTATTCATTTCTATTTCAAAATAATTTACTATTCCAAACCTTTTCTCTTTATCTCCATTCAATTTATTCATCTCCTATTTTTTACACTTTGCTTCATGTTCTTTAATAAAATCTTTGTGCATCATATAACCACATTTCTTACAATATCTCTTATCTTCTGGTTCTATATATAACCCTAATCTTTTTAATCTTTCAATATTCTTTTGTTGATAATCTAAATCTCTTTCTAAATATATAACTAAATTAATAAATCTACATATAACTACTAAATAACATTTTGTTCCTTTCTTCTTACTATAACATAATCCATCATTATCCCCACATACCTTATTAAACATTTCACATCTCTTTTTTACACATTCTTCATTATGAAATTTAAGTAATCTTGCTCTCCAAAACTTATAATTTGGTATTTCTTTTGGTCTTTCTCCAATTTTTAAATAATATTTTCCTTCTTCATTTTTCCACTTATATTTTCTATATAATACCATTTTTTCTATCATAAAATCTTCTATTGATCTACAACAACCATCACATATAATTCCCTGTTCATCTTTTGTTAGTACTCTACTCATTTTGGTTTCATCCTCTCATTCATTCCTTTTCTAATATCATATAAAGGTAATGGTTCATCAATATCATAACGACTTAAATATTCTTCTTCTTCTTGGTCTTTTGGCTCATATAATTCTAATATTAGTGTTTTCCATTCACACTCTCTACAATTTCTCTCTTTAGGACTTCTAATACAATGACCACATGAATGTAGTAACTTATTTAATAATAAATATACTTGTAAATCTGTTAATACTAATACCTTACTCATATTAATTTATCACCACTAATAATCCATACCTACATTCTTTATGAAAATATGTTATAATATTTCCCTTCTTTTTTCCTATCATATCTTTATTACATTTAATACATTTTTTAATATATTTAGGTTTCTTTTTAGATTTATTATTATCATCAATCTCATCAATTATTTTTTCAAATGGCATCTTTTAAATCTTCCTTAATATTAATATATATTCATGATTTATTGGTATTATTGGTGTTCCAAACATATTATACCCTTCAATACCAACACCTTCTGTCCCATTTTTATAATACTCTTGTACTTTTATTATTATCTGTTCTAAATATAATTGATTTGGTATTATAAATAAATTACTTAATCTTTGATATATATCAAATGTTATTGGATAATATCTATTATCCTTTCTTTTATCTCCTAATTGTATAACCAAATGCCCACCTTTTCTTAATATTTGCCATAATATATCTATACATAATCTTAAAGATTCTAAATATTCTTTATATGTTTCACACCCACTTAAACAATCATCCTTATTTGTATTATACAAATCATAATACTTTATAATGTCCCAATATGGCGGATGAAAGAAAATAAAATCAATTAACTCCACCTTTAAATTCTTTAATAATCTCAATTCTGGTAAATATAATAAATCATAACCCCCACTTATTAAATCATTCCCAATATAATCTATCTCTGCTTCTATACATACATCTCTTACTGTTCCACTTCCTTCCATTGGATCATATACCTTAGTTGGTAAATAATAGTTAAATAAATCTATTAATAATTTTCCTGTTGTATTTCCTCTAAATTTATTATCTCCCCAATGTCCTCTATTCTTATAATAAACAACTGATTTTATTCTACTCTTTCTTACACCATTCTTAATGTTTTTCTTTAATTGTTCTATCAAATATTTATCTTCATCACTAATTTTAATAATTTCCATTGTTCTCTCTTTTATTTCCTCATCAGTTTCATTTGAAAATGGCACTATATCAACCCCATCCCATTATATTTCTTTATTACCTCTAATATCTTATTAAACCCTTCTGTTAAATTACCATAATCAGCATTAATCATAAATATATTATTATATTTATGAATCCTTACATATTCTTCATCAATTTCATAATAATCTATCACATTTAAATTAAATCTATTAATTAATATTACTTCAATTATTTTATCTATTTCTAATTGAAATTTCTTATTTATAGACCTAAAACCATCATCATATATAGTTATTTCATTATATTCTAAATTATTAGGTATCCTTATATAAAATATTATATTATATGGATGAACATCCAACCAAAAATCAACATCACCCGCATACTTTACAACATCTTTAACTTTCATATCTTTTGCTGATACCCTCTTTGCATATAATAAATATGCAAAATTATCTATAACTGTTCTATCAGTTATTATAATTTTTTTATTTAATTCATAAAAATGTCTTTCTCTATCAATTTGATTATCAAGAATCCATTTTTGTGCCTTTAATGATGTCTTTTCATTTACTTGATATGGACAATCCCTAACTATTTCATATATATATGCAATATCATCTTTTGTATATTTTATACTATTATCATTAATGAACCAATTATACAACATCTTAACATATTCAGTTTTTCCAATACCATGTGTTCCCACCATTCCTATTTTAATTGTTTCATTAATATTATTCATTTTATCAACTCATCTTTATTGTTTCACTTATTATATTTACATCATTAAGAGATATATAATAATATCCAATTTTATAATCAGCATAACTAACCTCTTTCTTTTGATAATATACCTTTACATTACATTTATCATTGCTTCTATATTCTATATAATAAACTTTATAATTACTTTCCTTCCACTTTTTATCTTCTGGTATATGTAAATTACCTAATATAATTTGTCTTGAATTAACCTCTATATAATCGCCCCTATCACCATATATAATCCTTATATATCCATCTGCTATTTTTAATCCTTTCTTTGTATAAATTCCCAAACTAATTAACATCCATTTATTTTCTATATTTTTTATAATTATATAAACAAATTTCTAATTTAGTAATATTATTTTTTAAAGTTTTTAATATCTTATTCATTTCTTCTATAACCCATTTTATATAACAATTAAATTTACTTGCTATATTACTAATATTAAATTCAAAATCTATATTTAGTGAATCACTTAACTTCTCTAATAAATATTTCCTTATTAATTCTCTAACCTCTTTTTCATTATCAATTACTTTAACATAATATTCATATTTCTTATGATATACACTCATTTTTATTTACTCCTATTTCTTTCTTCTTTAATATTATTTATTATATTCTTTAAAAATTTAAAATTCCATGATTTTTCATTTCTTATATAAAATACTCCAATTGGATTCCCAACCTTAAATGAAAATGCTATTACCTTACCCAAAAATACTATTGAATCATCTATTACAATAATAGGTTTTATATTATTTACCTCTTTAATCTTAAATGTATAATATTCATCTATTGTTTTCCATTCCTCAGGTATCATAATTAATTCATCATAAATAAAATTATATTTATTCAACCATTCCTCACTTACCTCCCTCAAATCTTCACTTCTCCCCGTTACTATATAAATATTATATTTACCTTTTAATTCATTCATAATTATCTTAGCACTTTCATAATATCCAGAATTTTTTATTCTACCTACCTTTTCTTCAAATGGTATTGTTAAATATTCTCCATATGATAATTCACTAAATACATTTGATTGTAATGTACCATCAAAATCAAATATTATATTTTCTTTTACCATTTATTTACCTTCCATTATCTTATTAAATATACTAACATATACCTCAGGTTCTTTCAACCCAACCAATATTTCATGTTCCCTTATTTCTCCATCATCATCCTTCATTTTTACTTTTTGTAATTCACTATTCTTTATAAACATTAATGTTGGTATTGCCTTTATACCAAATGTTACCGCTAAATCTAATAAATTATCATTATCTAAATTAATTTTTAATAATGAAAATTTATCCTTTATTCCTTTATCTTCATAATACTTAAATACTCCCAATAATATATTATCTAAAAACTTACATGGAGTACATGAATTAGTAAAATAATCTATAATTATTATTTTATTATTTTCATTTTCTTCTACTACTATACTTCTTACTTCTTCTATATTATTTGGAAACTTATAATATTTATTTTTCATTTCTTCTTTTTCTTCTTTTTTAATATTTTTTATTTTTTTTAATTCTTCTTCTTTTAACATCTATATCATCTCCATTTTATATTATATTATTATACCATTCCCAACATATTTTCAAATTGTCCCTTTGATATTTGACCTTTAACTTCACTCCAATTTATATTAAAACAATCTAAAACTTGTTCTAACATTGATTTCATTTCTCTTTCATATTGTTTTGTATTTACTTCATGCCTTCTCACAAATTTTAATGGTTTAGCACTATGTTTTCCTGTTGTTTTTATATATTCTATTGTATCTCCTGCCTTTACATCTTCCCCACTATTTTGTAGCATCATTGCCACCTTTACATGTGGTGGATTACCTTTATAATCTTCTATATCTCTATGTAACTCTACTCTATATACTAAATCTTCTAATTCAAACCTTCTCTTATAAAATTTATTTAACATATCTCTTACTGAACCTTTTATTAAATTAACAGTATCTAATACATCCCTTTGATTTCTCATTGATATTAATAATTGTGTTATTAAATTAAATATATTCTTAAGAAACTCTGGTACATGCTTCTTTTTTCCAGTTAATCCTTTTATACTCAATTCTCCATCTACACCTAATCCAACATAATTCTTCTTTCTTTCACTAAATGCACACCATATAAATTCATAATCTATACCTAATTCAATACCTAATTCATTAAATGACCAACCTATCAAATTATTTATTTGTTCTTCTGTCGGTTCATATAAAAATACACTATCAGTATCACCATATATAACAAATATTCCCATTTCTTCACATTTCTTAATTAATTTTTTAGTTGAATATCTTGCTATTGCTGTTGTACTCTCTGCTACTGGTAATGAAAAATAATAAAATTCTTCACTTCCTTCAACACCATAACTTGCATTCATTATAACTTTTAATGCTTGTTCAATTGTTTTATATAATTCTTCTTCTTCTGGTGTTAATGATTTATCCTTATTCTTTGCCTTCTCCTTAAAATAATATAATCTAAAATCTCTTATTAGTCCAATTAATAAACTAAATATTCCTCTCCTTTTTATACAATAATAATGTTTTGTTTCTGGTATTTTATTAGTTTCACACTCAATACATTCATCATGACCACAATTTACTGTTTCATATGACAAATTCCAATCCTTTATTACTGTTGGATATAATGAACCAAAGTCTAAACATACTACATTAAAATGTACTCCTAACTTTGGTTGTACTACTATTGCACCTTGAAATTTCTTTCCCTTTACTTTTGCCTTTGTATGAGCATACTTTACCTTCTTTCTTATTTCAATTGGATTAGGTATAACCATATTTAAATATCTATGATAACAATCCATCATATTATGTAACCAATTACTTATTTGGTATCTACATAAATCATCCATTGTCGTTGTAGTTAATCTCATTAACATTACTACTAACTTTAACAACATTTGATTATTATATGTCATTAATTTATATGTTATATATGAATCTTGCAAACAATAAAATCCTAATTCATAATCATCATATTTATCTATATCATCCATACTAACATCTAACTTTCTTTCATCTAACAATTTTTCTCCTGCATGATCTAAACTCTTAAACTTTAATTTACCTCTTAGTGCATATGTTCTTATTGATTGATTTTCACCTATAAAATGATATTCATCTATATGAATACCATTCTTCAAATTTATTGTATGTTTTCCCATAAAATCTCTCATAATAAATGGAAATTGCCACTTTTTAAATCCATATTTATTCATTGCCCTATTATATATATACCTAAAATCAAATTCATCTCCATTAAATGTACATACAATTGAATATCTATCTATTATTTCAAATGTATTTTCTAACATCCTTTTTTCACTATCAAAAAATTCAAATTCTACATCATCTAATTTATAATTAAACTGATATTGTTTTTTCATTTTTTTAATAATTTCTTCTTTATTACCTCTCTTTCTCCCTTTTATATTTAATGAAAATACTTTCATCATTCCATCATCAGAAACAAATGATATTGTAACTATTGGATAATTTCCATCCTCTGCAAATGTCTTAAACTCTTTTGGTGTTACACCAACATTATATACTTCAATATCTAACCCTAATACCTTCTTAAATGTAGGAATCTTAACAAAAAATGACTTTAACATCCTACTAAATACCCTTATTTCATCATCTGTTTTTAATTCTATCCTTTCTTTGAAAAATTTTCTTATTTTATCATCTATCTCAGTATCTACCTTTATTAATTTGTCATCAACTATCTTATACATTAATCCTATTTCTATTTTCTCATCATAAGTATAACACTTATAATATCTTATTTTTCCTTCTTTTATATTTTCATCCCTCATTCTTCTCCTTAAATCTCCTATCGTAAGTGGATCACCAGCAACAACTTTAACATATTCCTCTTCTTCTTCATCAATCAATGGATTTTTCTTTATAATACTTTCAAAAAATATTATATTTTCACTCTTCTCTGGATTAAGTATTATATTACTTTCAACTCTTTCCTTTATTAAATAATAATCCTCTCCATCACCCTTTCTTATTATTGCCAACATATAAGGTAAATGATTTGTATTATCATTCCAAAACTTTATTTCTCCTGTCATTATATCATATAATTTTATTATTGCACAACCCCTTATCTCAATATTACCAACCATCTTTTTTTCATAACCATTATAATCGACACCTACTACCATATATATATTATCTTCTACTGGTTCATCCACTCCATACACTTTTTTTATTTCTTCTCCAGTAGTAGTTAAAAATGGCATTATCTATTTATCTCCTTATTAATTTATTTTGGAAAATATTTCTTTCCTTTTCTTGGACAACTTCCATCCCTTGTATTTATATGATACCTTTTAAATATTGGTTTTCTTGTTTTCTTATTTACATGTGAAAACTTAAATATAAACTTTAATCCACATCTTTCACATATTTTTATTTTACTTTCATCAATATTTTTTAATAATTCTTTTTTATTTGATGTTCTTAATAATTCATATAATTCTTCATCTTCATCATCCATATACTTATCACTTATTTATCTAAATCCGAACATATTTTTTTTAATATTTGTGTATATTTATCATTATTTTTTATTTTTTTATCTAATTTTTTATAATTTTTATCTTTTTCTAATGTTTTTTCTTTTTCCTTATCAAAAGGCATTATTTATATCAACTCATAAAGTAAAAATTCTTTCTCTATCTTTATATAATGGATCATTATTTCTTTCATATTCTTCACATTGCCTACATGCTTCAGGATTCTTTTCTGTACATCCCTTACATGGATTACTTGGTCTTGCCACCATAATCATCTCCATAAACAACTTTATGTACCTTATATAATATTTTTCCATCTACCTTATAATTAAACCATTTACCCCTTTTCTTTGCTTGATTAAAATTTTCATTACCAAATACCTTTATAACTAAGAATTTAGTTTTATCACTTTCCATTGAAATTTTATACTCAAATGTTTCATCTTTCTTACTAATATCTTCACAAACTTTTTTTACTCTTTCAAATATTTCTCTATTTTCCTTTAATATTAGTAAATCTACAACATATAATTCTTCTTCACCTTCCTTAGTTTCTACTTCCTTTATTACAGTTCCATCTCTTTTTATTATTGGCATAACTATATCACACCCATAATTATTTTTATTCCCCACCCAAAACCACAACTATTACAACTTAGGTTTATTAAAAATTCACTATTTACCCTATCTTCAAATATTTTTACTAATACTATATCTTTCTTTTTACACTTTCCATTTATACATTTATCACTTATATCAAGTGGAATACTCTTTCCATTAAATTTTATATCTAATTTCACTATTTTTCCTCCTTTTTAAATAATATATCCTTTAATTTCCATTCAAATATTTTTCTTATTTGTGAATCTTTTAAATCTACCCTACATGTTATTGTATCATCAAATACCTCTTTTATACACCAATTATTACCTTCAAACTTTACAACAATAAATAACCTAATATCCTCTATAATATTATCAAACAATATTTTAAAATTTCTTAATCCATATAAATCTTCCTTATTAATATATTTATTCTTTGTCTTTGTATCTTTTACTTGAAAAGCAAGTAATTGTTTTCTAAATTCATCAACTGCTATTACATCTGGAAATACTGGTTCATTATCATAATTTCTATTCATACTATCTTTATATTGTCCATCATTATTATATATTCTTAATGCACCACCACCACTAACAGGCATCCTTACTGCAACTATATTTATTCTAAATAATAATTCAACCAAATCTCTTTCTGTTTTCGTTCCTCTTCTCCTTATTCCTTTATAATAACTCATCTTAAATTTCTCTCCCTTAATTCAAATAATACTGGATCATCTTTATTATCAATTGGTGGTATAGCATACAACAATTTTATGGCTTTATCAATATATTCTCCTTTACTATTTTGTACCATCTTATTTATTTTTATTATTAATGGTTGTGGCTTAGTTAAACTCCAAGAATCAAATTCAACTGTCATTTTATCATCTATTCCAAATAAATTACTTATGTTTTCTATATGATTATATCCATAAATTCCACCTACTGTACCATTAATTAATAATATATTTTTTGTTCTATAATTATCAATTGTTTCAAATACTTCAGTATATGAATCTACATCAACAATTTCCTCTTTTGCTTCATCTATTATATTATCAACAAAATCAATATTTATATCCTTATCACTACCTTCATCCTCTTCACTTAACAAATCTACACTATCTAAAGTCTTTTCTTTTAAATTTATCTTCTTTACAAATGTTAAATTATTATTCTCATAATCTTCTTCTGTCCTATATACATATTTTTTATAATAAAACTCATTTAATTCTTTTGAATAAATAATATATTCATCACCACTCCTATTAGAAAATATTAAATATCTTACCTTTTTATCTTCTCCCACTTTATTTACTAAAAATATATATGAATATATAAAATCATCCTTCTTTGTTTTACCAAATAAACTTACTATATCCTTAAATTCACTTATATTAATATTAAATCCAAATCTTAATGTTATTGTTGGACTTCTTTTATCAAATATTTTATTTAACATAGCCTCATCAAACATATCAAAATCAATTTGCTTTACCTTTGATTTTTTTAATATCTTTTTATCTGATCTCTTTGATGCAAGTATTAATTGATTAATATTAAAATCATTACTAATTACAATAAATTCATCCATTCTATCTATCTTCATAGCAAACATACTTATGTCTGGATTTATCAATATATAATCATTATCTCCAGTTTCAATTTTATAAACTACAAATGCCTCATTTGGAATTTCTACTCTTATATATTCACCCAAATCCCCCCAAAATGAAAATAATAACATATCCTTTTTAAAACACATTATTGCCTCTCCAGTTATCGAATTAATAAAAGATATAATTTTACTAAACCATTTCTTTTCTACAATAACATTTATTGACTTATTACTATCATCTTGTTCTTTCCTTATTTTATCATCCATATCATCTATAAACTCTATATTAGAATCACTACCAACTATTATATCATCTCCTTCCTTACTCATACTCCTTTTTATTGTACTTTCTATTATACCATCACCATCCTCCAACATTTTTTCAACTGCCGACAATTGCTTCTCCTTTCCTAATATTTCTTCTTCTTTTTTCTTTCCTTTAACAAATAATTCTTTAAAACCTTTTCTACCATCTATTAACATTTTTATTGAATCATCAAAATTACTCTTTACATCTATATATCTTGCATCTTGTCTAACTTCACCCCAATATTCTTTCTCTAATTCTTTTAATTTATCTGTCTTTAAATCAAATGGTATTGAAACACTTAATATATTATAAAGTACTGGCTTTGGTAACTTCAAATCAATTGGTTCTATTAATCTAAATGTTTCACTCCCTTTTGAATCTTCTCCAATAATTATTATATTCTTTATACTTAATTGTTCTAACATTAACCTTATTTTACAAATATCATTTTTTTCTAATATATAACCACTATCATCAACTATATCACTATATAATAAATCAATAGTTGTATATTTTGAACCAACATAAATTGTATTTCTTTCTATTAATTCCATTAACCTTTCATCATTTAAATTCTTCATTGAAAAATATTCACTCTTTTTCTCCTTTTCCTTTATTATTTCTGGTTTTATTATAGTTTTTGTTGTTCTTTCTTTTATTTCTTCATCTGTTTCTGTTGTAAATGGAATAAAATCACTCTCCTTCTTCTTCTATTTCTTCTATATTATATAATTTCTTTTCTTCTTGTTTTATATTATGTTTATTTAATATATTACTTGAAAAATTATTAAATATCACAGTTGAACCAACCCTCCATTTATCTATTTCTTTATTAGCACTTTCAACTATTCTTTTTATTACTTCATTTATCTCAAATATCTTTGATCTACATGGAAAATATAAACTACAAAATTGTTCCTTACATAAAGCATAATTACATTGTGTTTTATCAACCAATATCCTTTTTGTTGGTGATTTTGTATAATAATAATCTACCTTACACATCTCTTTTAATAATTCCATATACCTATTTTCATCTGGTTCTATTGGTACAACCAATTCAAACATAGGGTATCTCATATTACAAGATATTAATGGTTTATTATAAACAAACTTATGCCCCCTATTATAACCCCCAAATTGTATTGAATAACTATCATATTCTCTTTCAGGCATATTTGCTGATTTATCATCAAACCCTATCGAATATTTATTAAAATCTTTTACTTCATCTATACTACCTTTATTTAATATTCTATATGTATATTCTAATTCATTTTCTTCATCAATAATAGTCACTTCCTCATAAAAGAATATAACTCTTTCTCTAACAAATTTTCCTATCTTTTTATATGGATTAAATTTTAATTTATATTTTACTGCATTATATATTCTATTTGTTTCTCTATGTGCTAATTTTGAAACCATTGGAAATGACATCTCTATCATAAATGGTATTATATCATATGGTGTAAATCCAAATCTCTCGTAACCAACCTTTAATACTTTTATTACTTCAAATTCTAATTGTTTTACCAATAAATTTAATATTTTATAAAATAACATAACCTTATTATCTATCTTCTTTAGTTTATTAAATCTATCTGGAAATTCAACTGAAATAAAATCATCCATTGCATGATATAAACTACCAGATGTTGTTATTATTGATGATAAACCCTTTATTCCTTTTATTCTCTGAAGAAACCATCCATAAGGTGTTAAAAAATATGAATATGCCACTTCTGTTATATGTACTAATGTACATGGTTTATCATCACATTTACTACATATATTTGCACCAACAACATCTATTAATTCTGTTGGTATTTCAAATTGATTTACAGCACAATTATTACATATTGGCTTTATATTTATATATTTTGTTTTTATTGGATAATCTATCATAATATATCACATCACTACCCTTATTTTATTTGTTGTTATATCCTTTAATATTAAATTTTTTCCTTTTATATATTTTATATATGTATATATATAAGCATTTTCCCACATAATTTGCCTTTTTATCTCAACAATCCCCTTAAACATTAATACTAATATTAGTTTTAAAATTAAATCATGATTATAACTATAATCATTTCTCTTAAGAAAATCTCTTATCTCATTTACAGTAGTATAACGATTCTTAAATTCACCATATTTTAACTCATTATATATTACTTCCATTAATTCATTATCACTTGAAGTTTTTCTCTTTACCATTTAAATATCACCAATATTTTCATCTTTAAAAAAATTTAATATTACATTTCTCTTTCCTTCTGCTTCTTTTTTATCTTTTACTTTTTTTGTTACCATCTTTGCTTTATCAACACCAAAATAATTAGACATTAATAAACTTTGCATACACCTATTTATAGTATTCTCATTATACATTATATGTTCATTATGTATCTTAAATACCCTATAATTTTTCATACTATCCAATACACTTGCAATATCATCAGTTTCCTGTGATCTCAATATTATTTGAAAATTACATGTATTACTACATGGATTCTTAAATAATGTACTTAATGCTCTAAGCATTTTTATATCATCATTAATTACCTTTTTTCTTTTATTTAATATAGCATGTGCCTTTAATAACTTTTTTACATCTTGAGTACCACGAAACCCATATGCTTCTTTTCTTGTTTTTGATATTATACCAACTATTCTCTTTACACCAGACATATCTAATGAATGTGGATCATAATCAATAGTTAATCTTTCTGTATGTTTTGGTACTAAATTATATACAGTATCCGATACATCAACATCCCCAAATGCCTCATATAATATTCCTTCATCTATAACCAATGCTTCTTCAATTTGAAATAAATGAAATGCTATTAATATTCTTGTTGCAAAGTCAGTTATAGGAAATACTCTCTCATAAAAATCCTCCATTACCATTACACCCATTAAACCAAATCTTATTGGTTTTAATCTTTCACCTATATAATATGTAGTTCCCTTTAATGCACCTTGATACTTTCCTTCTGTCATAATACTATTCCAACATGAAAATAAATTCTTTCTTGTTTGCTCACTTGTTCTTGCTATCATAGCCATCTCTGTTAAATATAAAAACTTATTATTTAATGACCTACTTTTTTGACTACTTAATTGTGTATCTCCATACTGTTTTAAGAATGTACTATATGTTGGATATTCTATATCTACTAAATTTGGTAATCTCTTAAATTGTTCTGTACAATATGTTTTACCACCAGCACCTTCACCAACTATTATTAAACTTATTGGTCTTATATCTTTTCCTTCTTCACCCTTTAAAAACATACTCTCCCATACTGTTGCTATTAATATTGCCAAATGTCCTGAAAATGGTAAATATTTTTCAAATAAATTATATATTTTCCATGTAATAGGACACGATTCTTTTACCCATTCTGGTAATAAACCTAAATCACTTATTATTATTTTACTCTTTTCTTGTTTTCTTTTTCCAAATAACATATCATCTAACTTTCTTTTTCCCCTTGCCATCTCTTCATCAGATATTTCATCTGTCATGATAATGCCTGATTTTACCTTATCAGTTCTATCTTTTGATGAATAATATATTTCATCTTTACCCTGAAATGGCACTATCATTCACATCTAAATAATAATTTTTTTATAAATATAATAATTTAATTAAACCCCTCCTTATAAAGTAAATCATTTATACATCTTTTAATTCTAATCCACCATCATTAATTTTAAAGTAATGTTTTTCTTCTGAATCACAATACTCCTTTTTATATGGATGTTTTTCTATTGTAAAAAATCTCTTTTTCTTTAACTTACGAAACATTAACATCATACCAGAATCATAACCCATATCTTGTCCATGCTTAAATAACATCAAATCTTGTAATATTTCTTTATTTCCTTTTATTTCATCTCTCTTTTTCAATTCATCTATTATTGTTAATTCTGATTTTAATTTTATTGTTACAACACATACTGTATTATTCATTGTTAAATATGTTTCTAAATAAAAGAAAAATGAATTTTTTGTACTTGCTAATTCAAATTTATCACTTACTGTTCTAAATTCTTCCATATATGGTGTGCTAAATCCATCTATTATTAATAAACAATTAGTCCTTTTTTCTTTCCATTCTTCTTTTGTAAATATTTCTTCAATCTTCTCTATTAATTCATCCAACCTTCTTACTCTTATTAAATGAAATTTTTCACTAAATTTATCCTCATCAATATTATAATATTCTATCATTTGTTTAAATCTATGTTTTGTTACTTTATTCTCTGTATCTATATATATTACATGATCACCAATATTTATTGCCCTCATTACATACATTTTACATAATGTTGATTTTCCAGTTGCAAATCCACCAATAAATGTATTTATTCCTCTTATTATTTCTCCAATCACCTTATCCAATTCTTCATTTCCACTACCATAATTATTTACTTCTTCATTAAGAACCTCAACTTCAACACCATATATCTGTTTAAATCTTTCATCTTTTAAAATTCCTTCCTTTGTTGTAAAAGGTGTCAATATATCACTCCCTTTATTTTAATTTAAATATTCTTTCCAAATATTTTTTATATCATTAATACTATCCTTTATTATTTCATTTAACGAACTACAATGCCTACAATTTCTATGGTATTTCCAACCCATACAATCACAACTTATTAATCCATATTTATTTTTATAACTTTCTGATAAATTAATCCTAATATTATATGTTTTTGGTTTATAACATATTACTATTCCATTTTTATCAACTTTTTCATATTCAAAATCAGTATCTATTAATAATTTATTAATATATTTTTTTATATTTTTCTTTATAGGATTTTCTATATTTAATAATTCCTCATATATATTATTTATATTTATTAATAAATATACCTTCCTATTTTCTACTTTTATTATATTTAATTCAATACAACGATCAAAATATATATCAAAAGTACTTGGTTTCATTAAATATAATTCAAAACAAACATAAGCATAAAATTCAAATAAATCAAATATTTTTCCCTTCCATGTTGTACTATAAATATACTTTGTAATGAATAAATAATCATTATCACTAACCAATCTCTTTGATTCTTCTAATCTATTATTTAATTCTTCAAAATTAATACTCATTTAATACACCAATTATAATTAGATTAATTAGAAAAAAAGTAATAGTATAATATATTATATTAATTAATATTATACTATTGATATTTATACTATTAAAAATTTACTATTGTTATTATTTATTCATTTATTTAGTCTTTTGGCATCCCTTCACACCAAACATAATAAGGATACCCATTAACAAACTCTCTACCACCAGTCTTTCCTTTTTGAACATTCCACCAACCATATACCTTTGCCATCCTATTTTCTAATGGTTTTAAGTCATACTCTTTCTCTCCATTTTCATCTGTTTCTGGTTTTTCAAGAATTTCATCAAGACCAAATCTCTCTATTGCATCATTGTCTAATATTACTCCAAATGCACCTTTAAAAGTTACATCACTTACTCTCATTCTATAACTACTGAATTTTTCTGATGGTTGTTCAACACTTGTAATTGTTCCTGATACTATTTCTTCATAACCTTTCTTTCCTGCCTTCGTACATTTATCTTTTACCAATGTCATCTTTTCTGGTTTTAAACCCCTTATTGGTGGTAATATTTTGGTTTCTTCATCAGTTGCAGTTATCTTTGCCAATTCAAGACCTTTATATGTTTGTTTAGTTCTTGGTGCTGAAATACCATATACAACACCAATAGCATTTTTCACCCTTACAGTTGTTCCACATTTAATTATTGCTGTATCAAGTAGTTCTACCCCAACCTCTATCGGTCCTTCATCTGTCATGATTATAACCTTTCTTATTCCACCAATTAATCCTTGTTCTCTTGCCTTTGCATATAACTGATTAACTATTGGTATTCCAATAGTTGATTCATCATCCTTTAGTTCATTGAATAATTGTTTTGTTGTTTTACCTAAATTTTTTGCTAAATTTTGTAGCCACATATTATATTGTTCATCCTTAAACGGATGGTCAAAATCTTCAACTGTTTCTTTAATTTCTTCACTCATTTTTTTCACCTATTATTTGTTTATTATTTTTTATTTAATATATTTTTATTACTAATTTAATTTACTATTTATACTATTTGTTTTTTATTATTATTTATTTTATTTATTTGTTTTTTATAAATTTCTATTTGTTTATACTTTATTTTATTTTTATTTTATTTAAATGATGAAAGAATTGCATCTAAGGTTTCATTTGCCTTATTCATTGATTCTTCAATCTCACTTAATAACAAAGATGGTAATGCAATTTCTTCGTCATCTGATTCTAAATCTATATCTGCATCCTTTGACTTACTAAGTCCTTCACATACCTCTTTTGCTGTCATCAAGTCATCATTTAAATCATCTAACTTTGTTTTTACTTCTTTCATTTTTTCTTCTAATTCTGTAAAATCTACCATTTAATACACCTTCTTATTTTTTATAAATTTCTATTTCTTATTTTTTCTATTCATAATATTTTATTGCTTCTTAAAAAAAGCAATTGTTCCTACTACATCTTTCTCTTTTATTGATTTTTGAGAACATAATCTATGTATCTCTTTAAAAAATTTATCAATTTTTATTATACTATCTATCTTATATTTCTCTGCTGAACGTAATGTAACAGTATCAATAATATATGACACATTATTTCTCAATAATGAATATATAGTTTTATCTCCTATTTCTCTAAGTTTATATAATAACTCTTCATCTAATTTTTTTAATTTTTCAACCTTATCCTTTTTATTTATTTTTGAATCAAACATACTTAAAGTTATTTCTTTTATTTTTATAACTAATTCATTCTCATTTAAGTTTATAGTTCTTTTACTTCTTTTACTTTTTGTCATATTATTTTCCCTCTTATCTGTTTCATTACCATTAATATTTAAATTTTTTCTTTTTCCCATAATTATTTTTTCTTTTTTTCTTTTTGTATCATCACTTATTTTTTCAATTTTACCTTTAATACTTGGATGTAATTCAACTTTCACATCATACCTCTCATATTTCTCTAAATCCTTATCACCAGTTAATAAAGATATTAACATTAATACATTATGTAAATTTCTTGTATTTATTCCATCTTTACCTATTAATAAAGCCTTTAATGGTTCTTTATATGTATAAAGCCAAATCTTTTTGGCATCATCATCAAATGAAACATCAATCTCATCATTACAAAAATTCAAATCTTCTTCTGTTAATTCATATGAAATTATAGTACATATTTTAAACATTGTTATTATCTTTTCTTTTATACTACTATTTTCATCTATGTTTGGTAAATACATACCTTCTATTCTTCTACCTATATTTAATATATTTGTTTTTTTATCTTTTTTAAAATGAAACATATATACTCATCCTACTAATATTAAATATTATTTTTTATACATTTAATAATTGGTTCTATTATCTTATTATTTTTTATTGCATCTTTTACAACCATACTTATTTTTTGTAATTGTTCTATTATTTCATCCAAAAATTCAACCCTTATAATTAAATGTCCTTTATTTTGTTTTTCTATTATTCTATTATATTTATTTTTTATAACCATACATTGCTGAAAATGAAAATTCCTATCATATAACAATTTTTCCTTTTCATTACTATTATATGTTACTGGTAAATTTATCTCTAAATACCAATCAATTTTATTAGATTCATGTGTCTTTAATTTATATTTTATACTTTTTAACATTTCCATAATATCACTAATATTCTTTATCAGTTATTATTTCTTCTAATAATTTATCATCATCAAATAATCTTACTAAATCCATCATTAAATCTTCACTTTCCTCAAAATCTGGATAACCCATTGATCTTTTTATCTTAATTCTTACTTTATCAACCCTTTTAATAATACCTAAAAATACCCTTCTATTTGCCCCTCTACTTAATTTACTCCTAATATATTTTCCCCTATTATAAACCTGTTCCCTACTTATATTTCCAAATACTTTTATAACAAAGAAACCCTTACTCTTTATTACTTTATAATTAAATGTTTTATCTTCCTTCTTCCTTTCTTTACAAATAACTTTAATCTTATTAAATAATTTCTTATATTTTTTATCTTTTATTAAATATATAATAAGTATAAACTTATCACTATTCATTACTCATCCTCCTCTTATATTCGTAAAAATATACCCCATATAATCCATTTACATCTCCAATCCCAAATTCATATATTCCATTTTTTGCCTTAATTAATAGACTTATTAAATTGGCATTTTCCTTTCCTGAAATAATTAAACATGGATATAATATTCCATTATCTTTATTATAATATAATTTATCTTTAAATGTTGGAGTATATTTTCCTCTTGCTAAATCTGGTAAATCTCTTGGTATAAATTCAATATTGATATTACCATTATTTACAATAGCAATACCATTACATATTGGTTTATTTACATATTGTGATAATATTAAATAATAATCTTTATTTATAACATTCTTATGTATCCAATTAATCAAATTTTTTCTTATATCTTTTAAGTCATTTAAATTAAAATCTTTATTAATATTAATATTTATTAGATATGGAGTACCTATCTCCCTCATATTACTCTTCATAATACCAGTCCTAAATGCAAATGGATTATTCATAATCGCCCATTTTTTTATTTCATTCCATAACTTATTATTATCATATTTAAATAAATTTAATACTTTAATATCTAATATTGGTAATCCCATCTTTCTTAGTTCATATATTCCTCTTATCTTAGGACTGTTATAATGTTTTATACTCAATAAATCACTTCATTTTATTTAATAATTTTTTTATATTTGATTCATATAACTTATTATTTTTAGATAATATAATATATCCAGAAACCACTTCTGTATATATTATATTATATCCCATTTCATTTAATAACTTAAATAATTTTCTGATTTTATTTATTATTATATCCATTGATAACATTTTGCATCCATATAATATAAATTTTTTACGAATAATATATTTCATTCTTTATTAATTTCAACTTTATATACATAATCAAAATTTATCTTTTTCATATATATTGAATATTGTTGATATTTATTTATTAATACCTGTCTTAAATTAAATTCATTATCTTCATATATTAATTCATACATTTCTATGGCACTTATTACTAATTTATTTAATATTTTCATTATTTTCAATTTTTCTATAATATCATTTTTTGTTTCTTTCTTAATTAATACACTAATGTTTTCTTCTTTATTCATTTTAATATATTTTCTTTTTTTATCAGTCCATAATATTTCTAAATTTTTATATATATCTAATAGTTTATGTATATATTCTAATATTTCAAAATTTCTCTCTTCATCACTTTTTGAATTTTTTATATCTTCCATCTTTATTGAAATAAATTGAACACCATTTCTAAGTATTTCTTTTAATTTATTATCAAGATTATCTTCATTAGATATTATATTTGATATTACACCAATAAAATTATTTCTAATATCATAATATTCTTCTTTTATTTTATTTATTTTCCTTAATTTTCTTCTTTCTTTTCTTTTTTCTTTATTATCACTTATTATTTCAGTATATTCTTTAAATGGCATATTTTATACCACTTCCTTTATATTTTTTATATATTACTTATTCACATTTTTATTTATAATATATATTTAATTTACTATTTAATTTTGTTTATCATTCAAAAATATGTAAGATTTATTTGGATTATAGTTGATAAAGAAATTCTTCTTTCTCCTATATAAATGTTTTCTTTGTTAAATAGAGAGAGATTAAGAGAGATAAAGTTACACTTATCTAAAATTAGAGCATTTAACATATATAACATATTATATTATTAATTCAAACAATACTATATATATATCTATTCTCAATTATACATTACATAAATTCCATACCAACAAAATACATAAATATACACTAAACAAAAACACATAAACAAATATTTCAAATAAGAAAGAAAAATATATCAAAAAAATTTTATAATAATATATAATATATAAAAAATATTTGTATTTACTTTCAAAACCTTTATATAAAAGTAAATAAAATGTTACTTTGGCAATACTTTCTTTATTATATTACATAATTTTAAATATACATATAAAGAATAAATAAATAACATATATACACAATAACAAACAATTATATAGTAATAAAGGAAATATTGTATATAAAAATAAATAATGGAGAGATGTAAAATGGTTGATTTTAAAGGTAAATTTAAAGGACTACTTAAAGAAGCAATGATTGGAGAAAACGTACCACAATTCATGTGTCTTATCAGAAACCTTGCCAAAATAAAAGGAATCACAGCATCCGAATTAACAGCAATGCTATTAACAGGTGATTATGTACCAACAAAGAAAGAAATTTCTGATGCAGGAAAAGCATGTATTGATGCAGGTAAATTCAGAACAGTAACAGACTTAAAGAGTACATTTGCAAAAGTACGAAAGGGATACGAAGGTAAATCAATCTTTTGGGTAAAGGTTGAAGAAAAAGTAGGTGGCAAGAAAGTCATTAAAGGTACAGTAAAACCAAAATAAAATAAATACAATTTTTTTCTCTTTTTTTAATTTTTAAACTATTTTTTTAAATATAATATAATAAATAATAACTAATTTTTATCATATTTTTACACTAAAAAAGTGAAAACTCCATAAAATATTTATAAAAATATTTCATACACAAATTTATTCCTATAAATAAGGTAAAAAAGGCGGGTTTTTCTAATATAATTTTTGTTCTTAAAATGGTATGAAATATATAAATATAATTAATTAATTATGTTTAATCTATTAATAATATTTAACAATGTAACTTTATAATACAAAAATTAGTTATATTTTTCTTTCTTCTATTATATTTTAAAAAAGTTATAAAAAAAAAATAAAAATATTTTGACTTTTTTTCAAGATTATTTTTTTATATGTCTTGTTATGTATTTTCATGTATTTTTTCTTTCTTTTTATTTATCTTTATATCTCTTTATCTTATCTTTATGTATAACTATAATCTAATATATAATTATAGTATTATTATCTATCATTTATTACATTTTTAAAAAATTATTATTTTATTTTATTATTTTTTTTTATTATTTTATTTTTTATTTTATTTAATAATATATTTTTTTGTTTATGATATAAAGTAACAATAAAATAAAATAGATAAACAATGAATAACTATGCAATAGAATGACATCTAATAAATAAGAAAAAAAATATTATAGGAGTATCATAGGGTGGGGTTGGGTGGGGGTGGATAGGGAAATGAGATACACAAAAATGCCATATATATAAAATTCATTTATTTTTTTATATTAAATGAATATATAGAGGTATATATATTTTAATATATATAAATTATAATAAATATTGAACATAATGTTCCTATTGAATATATATAATTATCTAAAATAATACTATAAATATATATAATATATATTCTAATTGTTTCACAGACCGCCCTTCTGAACGAAGGCGGTCTGCTCAACACTTTATTTCCACTAAGTGAATATGGGGAATATATACATTAAGGTAAAATTATAATAAATATAGAATGAAGATATATGTCATTAACAAAGTTATAGAACATAATAAAACAGTAATAATATATAGGTAAAAATTTAGTTTTGGATAAAATTATTTATATCTTGTTTTGTGTATTATTTTGTTTATATATGTAACTTTATTGAGGAATAATTATTATGTTATGACAACTTTTCAAAAAATGCCTTAGCAAGATTTTTATACAAATAACTCCAATTATTTAGATATATGTCGAAGATACAAAACAATTCGACAAATGATATTGCAATACATAAAATAGGAAGAAATAATAATGGGAATTATACATTCAAATCTACTATTTAATATAAGTAAAAATATAATAGTAGAAAAAGCAAGAGAAAGAAGATTAGAAATATATAATTATATAAAAAATAATCCTAATTGTACAATAAGAGAAATAAATAGAGATATTAATATGGTATATAATAAAATAAGGGGTACAATAGAAAATTTATTAAGAAATAATCTAATAAAAATAACAGGAAAAGAAGGAAATAGAAATAAATATATGATAATTAGTACTAAATAATGGAAGAAGAATTATGAATATTACATTTCAACAAAAAAATAAAGTTGATAAAATTGGGGTGAAGGTTAATACCAAAGAAAAAAGATTAGAAATAGAATTAGAAACAAAGATAAGGGTTATACAAACATTACTTAATAAAAATATGCAATTAACCAAAGAATTAGAAATAGAAAAAGAAAAAAATAGGGATATGTTATTAAGTAGTGGTAATAATATTAAACCATTAATAGAAATAATACCAGATATAAATTTTGAAAGAGATATATCTGAAAATAATTTAAATATTGATTCTAAGAATAAGGATGGTTTCAAGAAATTTGAAATATATATAAAATATATTAATAAGTGTGAAAAACTAAATGAAATGTATATAAGTGAATATGATATTATTGTTGAAAAAGTTGATGAATTAAAAAAACAATATGAGAAAAAGGTTAGAAATGAATCACATTTTGGTTCTATATATTTAAATCCAAGTGAATATATATTACCAGAAGGATTAAAAGAAATTATAGATGAAATTATATTTTTAGAACGGGAGAAAATTATTTTATCGGAAAGAGTAATAAATTTATTATTAGATATGAGGAGAGAAGGTTATAGATTAATAGGATTAAGTGGAGAAGCAAAAAAGAAGATATTAAATTTATAGGGAGATGAAAAAATGATTATTGAAGAAGGAAAGATAGAAATATGTTCAAGAATATTACAACAAGAATATAATAGAATTAAAGAAAATATAAGAATATTACAACAGGATTTAGAGGATGAATTGTTATATACAATGCCTCAATATTATGAAAAGGTAACAAAAGAATTTGTTGGTGATATAAGGATACAAGAGAAAAAACTTGAGTTAATTGAAGAATTGGCAAAAGATAATAAATGTGAATTGAAAAAATTATAGGGTGATAAATATGGGAGAAGAAAAAATTACTATATTTGAATTAGAAGAATGTAATGAAGAAATAGAAAAGAAAAAAAATATAATATATTGGAATTTAGATAAACATGATACAGCAAGAAATGAATATCTTAATTTACTTTCAGCATTTAATTTAAAAATGGATGATATAAAGAAGATGGATTGGCAACAAATACCAAAAGTAATACAAGATCAAATGCTTATTATGGATGGTTCTCAAACAGAAATATTAGGTAATTTAAGAGAATTGAGAGAATTAGAAAAAAGTTGTGAAAGTAAGAAAATGTAGGATAGTGTTATAAATGGAATTTGAAGAGAAAATAAAGAAAAAAATAGAAAAGATAAATGAATTTTGTGGAATAAATTTACATGTTGAAATAAGTGATGGAGAAATAAGATTAATGCAAGGAATAGGTATAAGAGGAAGAATGATTATTGGAGGAGATATATGGTCTATTGGTGAAGAGAATTTATTAGAAAAATTAGATGGAATGTTATTAGGATGTCAAGCATTAGGGGTACATTTAAATTTTTTAGAAAAGAGTAAAGAGAGTATGAAAGAATTTATAGAGATGGGTGGTGAAACTGATTTAACACCAGAAAGTATAGAAAAAGATATAAAGAAAGTATTATCAAAATTTCCAACAATTTTTTAGAATAATTATAAGATAAATAAAATAAGGAGATGATATATATGGGAGAAGAAGATACATCATGTGAATGTGGAAAAGATATAATTACTTTTTTAAATACAACAGATGAATTAAGGAAATTATTAAATAAATATACTGATTTTGAAAATGTGGTTCAATATTTTGATAATATTAGAGAAATAATAATAGAATTAAAGGATAATTGTAGTGGAGTAGAGATTGAACATATTAATGTTAATATAGATATAATAGAAGAATTTTATATAAATAAATTATTTATAGATGCTAAAGAAAAGTTAAAAGAAACAGTAGAATTATTTAAGGATAAAATTATGGAATGTGGATTAAAAAGGTTATAGGAGATAATAGATATGAGTGATATAGTTAGATATGTGTTTGATGAATTTGGAAGGCAAACAAGAGTACTTACTTATAATGATGAAATGTTTTTAAGAGAGAAAGATGTATTAGAATATTCAGATATAAAAACAGTAAAAACAAGAACTGGAGAAAGAGTAAAAACAGTAAGTAATGAAATATTTGTGGAATTAGAAAAATTAAGAACATTAGAAAAATATGAAGAACAACCATGTGAAAATGTGGATAAAGCAATATCAAATTTAAATATACTTATAACTATGGAGAGTATATTACCTTATCATCCATTAAGAGAACAACAAATAAATCAATGGAAAGAAGAAAAAAAGGCATTAGAAAAACTATTTAGAGAGAAAGATTGTGAAATAAAGAAAATATAGGAGTAATATATTATGTTAAGTCTAAAAGAAATAAAAGAAAAAGATTGTGAAGAATTAAATAAAATATATAAGAAAAAGGGTGAAGAATTATATTTAATAAATCAATTAAAAAATGTTGGTATAAATGTAAGTGAAGGACAAATTACAGAAAGACAAATAGAATTAAATAATATATTAAATACATTAAAAAGTAAAAGTTGTATAATTAAAAAAATAATTATACCAATAGAATTAAATATAACAGAAATGATAATGTCTAATGGTAAAAAGGAAAAACCAATTGAAATAGGAGAACAAGTAAATGTAATGATAAGTGGTTTGGTATCAACAACTGGAAAGGTAGAAGATATTGATAAAGAAAAGGGATATAAGGTATGGACAGCAGAATATGGGAGGTATTGGTTTAAACCAGAATATGTGAGTAAAATAATACCAGAAAAGAGAAGAAAAGTGTTAGGGGTATTTTAATTATGTCAAAGGATGGGGAATATGTAAGGAGTATATTAGGTATTAGTACTTTAGCACAAGATATGGTAAATGAATCAATGTTTTTTAATAGGATAGCAGAGGCAGTAGAAGAAATACCAATATTACATAATTATCTAAAAGAGATGTCAGAAAGTGGATTTAAAGTAGGAAAAAACATAGCAATTTTAGATTGTATATTTGAAAGATTGAGAAGAGATTATAATATAAATAATATTAATCAATTAATTAAGTTTAGTGAAGAAGAATCTTGGAATTTAAATAAAATAATAAGACAATGTGATATAAGGATGATTTAATAAATGTCAGAATTATGGTTGAGAGTAATTAAAAGAATGTCTTGTGAAGATTTACAAAAAGAATATGAAATGTTGAGTGTTGATGCTTTTCAAATGATAGAAGAATTAGAATTAAGTGAATTTAGTAGAGGAGAATTGAAAAAATATATTAATAGTAGAATTAAAATAATTGAGGAAATTGCAAAAGAAAAGGATTGTATATTGAAAAAGATTAAATAAAATTCATGGTAATATGGAGAATTATAATAGATGAGTGAAGAAATATTAGAAATAAGGAAAAAAATGAAAGAAGAAAGAATTAAATTTGAAGATTTAATTGAACATAATTTTGTGGAATTTGTAAATATAACAAGAATTAAATTAAAAGAATTGAGGAAGAAATATCCAGAAAAATTAGTAGAAATAAGAGAAGCAGAAGATATATTAGATAATTTAATAAAATTAAGAAGAAAAATAGGAAGAGAATATAGTGAAAGAGAAAAGAAATTAAAAAAATTTTATGAAGAAATAAAAAATTTTAATAAGAAATTTTTGAAAGAATTATGGAAAGGGAAAACTATAATAACATTGAAAAGTGGAGAAAAAGAAGAAATATTGAATAAAATAATTAAAAAGGAAAATAAAATAAATTATATTGTTGAATCAGTTGCATTAGGATTAAATATAAATAAAATTGATTCATATAATTTAATAAAAAATTTAATTATTAGGGGAAGTTATAAGGGTATAAAGGGAAAACATTTAACAAAAGGAAAATTATATGAATATATGAAAGGTTGTGAATTAAAAAATTTAAGATAATATAAAAAATAAGTTAAAAATGATATAAAAAATGGTAGAATTAGAAGAATTATCTTGTAATAATTTAGCAAATTTATTATTTACAAATAATATAGATTTAAGTAAGGTTGAAGCAATAAAGAACTTATTAATTAGTGAAGGTGTTAGTACATCTGATATAGATAAAAAGATAAATGATATAAAATTAAAAATTAGTGATATTGAAATGATTGCAATTAAAAAGAGTTGTGATATAAAGAAATTAGTTAGTGAAGTAGAAATATTAGGTAAAATACCAGACCATTTTGATATTGTAAAAGTTATTTTAATTAATTATTTAAGAGAGAATAAAAAAATTAGAACAAAAGAAATATATAATTTAATAGAAGAAAAGACTGGTAAAAAAATACATTGGAGAGAAGTTGGAGATATATTAAAAAGATTAGTAAATAGGGGAGTATTATATAGGAAGGCAGGAGGAAAAAGAATATTCTTTAGGGGAAAAACTATGCCTGAATATCATGAATTTTATATGGTAATACCAATTGAAGAAATAAAAGAAGAGATAAAGGAGATGATATAAATGGATATAAATTTTTATGTGATATTATTAATAGGATTTGTATTGGGTGCAATAATTGTATTCAATATATTTGCATTTGCATTAGGATATATTATAACATTATGGAATTTAGAAGAAAGAGTGGTATTAGGATTGAAAATAGGGGAAGGACAATATATGGGAAGGATATTATTACATTATTTAGATATAAAAAGAATGTTTATGAGAAAAGGTAAATTAATATTTGCACATGGAAGTGAGGGACAATATTTTATATTTAAGATGTTTGGGTTTCATATGCTATATGGAAAATTTGAAAAGGGGAGAACATGTAAAAAATGTAAATCAATTGTATTTAAGACAATTATATTAAAAGACATAAAGAGGACATTATATAATAATAAAGATTTAAGTAGATTAACAAAAGAACAATTAGAAAATATAAGTAAAAATTTAGAGAATGGTGAAATATTAGGAACTAAGGAGGTTACAAAACAAGAAACATTTGAAGTTTATAGATGTGAAAAATGTGATATTGAATATTATAAGGAAGAAGATTTAATAAAATTAAATATAGAACCTAAATTAATGGATGAACAATTATTTGAAAAGGCAACAAATGAAGAAAAAAAGACAATTGTATTTTATGGACAATTACCAACAAAGAAAAGAGAATTGAAATTATATACAAGACCAGTTGATAGTATAAATGAAAAAACATTAAATGAAATGGTAAGGGCGAGAATTAGTATAAATCCAAATGTTGATAAATTAGTAAAGGAAGTAAATTTAATTGATATGATAGATAGACCATTCCAGTTTATTAATGATAAAAATAATATATATTCTTTATCATTAAATGAAGCGGTGATAGAACCAGCAGAATTATTTGAAAATATAAATTTAGTTAATCAATTAGATTTACAACATCAAATGAGAAGAAGAGAATGGATAAGAGAATATGAAAAAATGAGGCATGATTTTATTAAGAGGGAAAGAGAATTTAAACATCACATAGGAGAAATGGCTGATGAAGTTTCAGATATAACTGCAAAAGAAATAAGAATGAATAAAATGAAAATTACAGTAGTTAATTTTGCATTACAAATATTAGAATATGTAGATTTAGGTGCAGAGGTGGGTTCTGCTGTAAGAAAGTCTTTTGATGAGATATTAAGACCACAATTTACAAGTAAAGATGGTGGATTAGGAATACCACCAGAACTTGCTGACAAGTTGGGTATAAGTGGTTAATATTTAAAAATAGTAAGAAATGAAAATAGTAAAAAGTAGTAAGGTGATACAATAGTATGCCATTTGAAGAAAAAGTTGAAATAAATAATAAAGTTACTAATATAGAGAAAAAAAGTTCTAAAGAAGAAAGATTAAATGAAAAAATTATTGTATTAATGAATATGAAAAAAGAACTTGAAGGAGAATATGAGAAAATTAGGATACAATTAGAAGAAAAATATATAGAATATCAAGAATTAATTGAGGAAGGTGCAGAAAAGGAGAAAATTGAAAAATTAGAATATAAGACTGAAATAATAATGAATAATTTAACTGAGGTAGAAGAAAAAATAGAAAGTATAAATAATGAAATAAATGAAATATCTAAAAAAATAAAACAACAAGAAAAAAGTAAAGAAATAAAAACAAGTAGAAATGCACCAATTATTTTTGTTGATGATATTGGAGAAGAAGATATTGGTATTGAAGATATAAATAATACAACAAATACAAAAGGTAGTATTGTTGAAATTGACTTAAATAGTATAGGTAATGAAATAGAAGAAGAGTTGAGGGCAGAAATAGAAACAAAATTAAGTATGGAACAAGAAAATAAAGTAGAAACAATATCATTAAAAGAAGAATTAAAAAATTGTATAATAGAGATAGAGGAATTGTTTTCAATTTATGTTGATTGTTTATATAGGTTAGAAGATGATTTTCCTATGTATGCAAGAGATTACAGTAGATTAGAATATTCTTTTGTGTCAATACCATTTAGTAAGAAATTAGAAGAATTATTAATAAAGGTAAAAAATATTTCATTAATAGTTAATGTTTATTCATATTTTGATAAGAGTTATAATGGTGGAAATATAAATAATTTAAAAGAACCAATATATATTAGAGGTATATGTAATTATATAATGAAAAGAATTATTAGTAATATTATTTTTCTATCAAATGGAAGTATTATCCCATTATTACAAAGAATAGAAAGTTATTTATTAACAATAGAATCATATATAGATAAATTAAATATAGAAGAAATAAGGTCAGATATGTTGTTAAGTCATATAAAAGATTATGATTTTATATGGAATTATAAAATGGTTAAAACAGTATTTAGTGGTAATATTGAATTTGAAACAGATGATATAATGAAATTTTTAATATATTTATTTAGATTGAGAGGAGAATTAAATATAATATCAAATAATGAATTAATTAAAAAGTTATCATTAAGAAAACCAGAATTAATGATAAGTGTAAGTGCATTTTTTGATAGGTTTGAAGTATTACATAAATTATTATTAAGAAGTCAATTTTCAGGACATTATATTGATTTTTTTCATTTAACAAATGAAATGATTATTATATTAAATGAGTTGGAACAATTATTATTATTAACAAAAATACCTTTTAATGAAAAAATTAGAAATGAAGTAGATATAGAAGATAGTATATTAGGTGCATTATCAATATTTCTTGAAAAAAATGATGTAAAAGGAACAGTATATGTATTTACAAAGTTAGATAAGACAATTGATCCAGTAACAGGTGAAACGTCACATCCATGTGCATATTGTGAAAAGTTAGAAAGTAGTGGAGATTTTCAAGATTTTATATTATGGTTTAATAATCCAAAGGTAAAGAAAATGTTACAAATACAGAAGGTAAATACACAAACAGATAATGGATTAATGTTTGCAGAATCATGTTATTGTAAGAATATACCAATAATGTTAAGTGGTTTAAATTTATATCAAGGGATAAAAGGTAGTATAACAATAAATGAGTTAAAAGATTTGGTAAATGGTAATTTTGAATACATAAAATATGAACATGGAAAAAGAGAGAAAACAAAAGGAAGATTTGTTGATGCAATTTATTTAGATAAACAATTAGGTTATTTATTAGGATATATACCATTAAAAAAGTATGGTATATTGAGAAATATATTAACTGAAGAAAGATTAATAGAGCAATTCTTGATGGATGGTGTAAATCCAGCAGAATTTTTAATAGAAAGATTATCAAAGGAAAATATTGAAAATAAAATTGAAGAGGAGGTAGTTGTTCCAAATATAGATATAGGAATAAGGGGAGAAAGAATTATTGATATAACTGAATTACAAGAAAAGATAGTAGAAGAAAATACACAAATGTATATAACATGAGGTGAAATGTATGGAAGATTGTGATATATTATTAAATAGTTTGAATAAGGAATTAAAAGAGTTAGAAAGAGAAAATAAAATATATTATGAAAAGAAAGATATATATTTGGGAAAAGTAGAAGAACATAAAAAGAAAATAATAGGAGAAAATGAAATATTTTGGTGGGGTAAAAAATTCCATTAACTGAAGAATTAGATAAAGAAGGAGAAACTCTTAGATTTATGATGGATGGTATAAAAGAGTTAAGTGTGAATATAGCAGATAAAATGTTAAAGTTAAAAAAGATGGGTTGTGAATTAAAGAAATTATAATAATAGAAGAAATAATGGGAGAAATTAGAAGAATATAATATGAGGATTAAGAGTATGACACAAATATTAGATAAACAACAAGAATTAGAAAAATTAAAACAAATTAATAGTCTTACTAAAGAAGAATCAAAATCTGATTCTATTACAGAAGAGGATGATACTGAAGAGTATAAAAAATATTCAAAAAGACAATTATATAATATGTTAGAAAAGGCAAGAGAAGCAAGAGATAAAAATAGAAATTTAATATTTAAGCCAATGTATTTAATGTATTTATCTGGTTATTCAATATCACAATTAGCAAGTATTTTTAATTATACAAAAGCAAGTATAAATAGTTTTATTAATGAGATAGGTGAAGAATTTAAAAAATCAGAAGAAGGAATGGCAGAGGAAAGAATATTAAGAAAGGTTGTTTTGGGGAGAGCAAGAAAGACAAGTGAGAAATTAGAAGATATAAACACATTATATTGGTGTAATAATTATTTATATTTTCTTGAGAAGGAAGTACCAATACCTATTGATTATTATGAGTTTGAATTACAAAATATAGAAAAGGATATAAAGAAGGGATTAAAGGAGATGAGGGAGAGATTTATAAATCTTGATATGGAAAAGGTTATGAAATGGATAGTAAAAGGAAAAAAATAGTTGATAAGTATGAGTGTAGAATTTAGTTGTAAAGATTGTAAAGTGGTATTTCTAAGGGAAGATAGTAGTATATTTTTCATTGATTTATTTGGTAGATTAGGTAGGGCAGTTTTTCAAAGGTTATTAAGAGAAATAAGTGAAGATACTATTTTAGATGAATTTGAATATTGTAAATTAAAACATAATATAATATATGAAGAATTAACAATTATAATAAATAATATGAATACAAATAAAATTAATTCATTTAATTCTAAGTTAGAAAAATTTATAAAGAAATTAATGGTTGAACAGAATAATGGTGGTAAAATAGATAATATGTTAAGTACATTTTTTTATAATAATAATATATTTAATAAAAATACTGATATGAATAATGGAAGTATAGTAGAAAGAGAAAAAAAGTTTAATATAAAAAATATAAAGGATAAATTAGTAAAAATAGAAGAAAATAAAGAAAAGGATGAATTTGATTTATTGAGAGAATCATTTTATTTAAAAATAAAAAAATAAAGGAGAGAAGATAAATGGAAGTAGGAAAACATAGATATGAATCAATAAGAGGGTACTTAAAATCCCATTATTTTTTAATAGCAATGATGTTATTTGCATTAATGATAGCATTATACTTTATGGAAGCATTGCAAGGTATGAATTTCATAATATTCATAGGAATAATATTTTTGGGATTTGGATTACTCTCATTTGAAAACAAATTAAAAGCAGTAATATTAGCAGTAGGTATAGTAGCAATATTTGGAACATTTATGTTAGCAACAGGTTTATCATTAGAAATAACAGGTGGAGAAATACCAGAGTTCTTTACAGATATAACAGCATTAAGGGGTTCATATATACCAGTATATAGTGAAATAATGTTTGCTATAAGTGGAGATACAACAGGAATATGGGTATGGGTAGATTTAATAAAGGTAATAGTGCCATTCTTTTTAATAGTGGCAGGGGCGATATTTGCAATGAATGGTTCATGGGGTAAAGTATTATCATGTATCATAGCATGTATAGTACTTGTATTGATGAATACTATATTAGGTGCAGGTGGATTAGAAACATTAGAATTAGGTGTATTTAGGATGCCACAACCAATGTTTAGTGCAATAACAGATGCCTTTCCAGCGTATGCAGGTAATTCAATAGCAATAGGTTTCATAGGATTAGGATTATACTTATTAATGCTATTGCCATTCTTTGGACTAATAGTAGGCGTATGGTATTGGAAAAGAAGAGAATAGAATATAATATAACATAAATTATATTATTTTTTATTATAAAGAATAGTAATGCAATAATATAATAAAAATAATGGAGAAATGATTATGACAGAAGGAATGATTAATTATAGTAAAATAGATGTAAGAATGATGGAAATACAGTTAAGAACAAAGACAGAAATAATAGGTTCATTAATACTAAAAAATATGCAATTAAAGAGAGAAATAACCTTTTTAAAGGATAATAACGGTTCTGATGGTGGATTAAAACCAATAATGGAATTAATACCAGAATTAAATATTGGTAAAAGAGAAGAAAAAGATGGTATTGGATTATATTTATTATTTGAACATCTATTCTTAAAATATAAGATATTAAATGAAGAAATAGAAAAGTTGGAGAATGAATTTAAATTTAAATTAATAGAAGAAGCAGAGTATGGTGCTTCATTATACTTAAATCCGATAGAACCATTAACATCTGAAGAATTAGAAGAATTAAATGATAAAATTAAGTTAATAATGAAAGAAAAGATTAAAGTATCAAGTAAGATGGTTGGTATATTATTAAAAATGAATAAAGATGGATGTAAGTATATAGAATTAAAATAAATAAAAAGGTGAAAAATATGGAAATGAAGAAAATTATGGAATTAGTGGATATGTCAGATAAAGAATTAGTTAAATATGTTAAGGAAGAATTTAATAAGTTTGCAAAGCAACCAAGATTAAGTAGTATAAAAGGTTTAATTTTACGTGAGATGGGTGTAGAAGAGGCACAATCATTGATACCAGATGTAGATTTAATTAAGTTTGGTGGTGCGGTAAGACTTATAAAATATAAGGGATTACCATTAGGAAAATTAAGTGATAAAGATGAACAACTAATAGCAAGAGAAAAAGAGGAACATGAGGAAAAATATCCAGATGAACCATTTGATATGAAACTTAAGTGTATTATGTGGGGTGATGATTTAGGTAATCAAATAAGAATCTTTAATGAACATATTAAGAATATTGAATTATTAAAGAAATATAAAGGAATCGGTAGTGCTTTAGAGGAAGAAAGAAAGGCAAAGGCAAGAGTATTAAGTATAATGTCTATGATGAATCAGTTAAGGTTACGTGGTTGTGGATTAAAAAAGATTGTATTTTCTTTGGATAAACATCTTACAGAAGAAGAAAAGGAGAAATATTTTGAAAGAGCAGAACATATAGAATTAGTATAAATAAGGAGTGATTTATATGTCAAATGAAAAAGAGAAAGATGGAATTATATCAAAACAATTGTTTGGAGAAGATTTAGAATCAGATGAAATAGGTGGTATGCAAATATATAATGAATTAAAAAATAAATTTGAAGAAATACCAGAATTAAAAGAAATGTTTGCAGGAATGGAACAAGATGAATTAAAACATTTGATAAATGTGAGAAATATAGAATGTTTAGTAAAGAGTTTAAACAAAGAATTTGATACAGAAATTAAAAGTATAGAAGATTTAATAAAGATATATAAAATTGATCCACAATTTGTATTGGGCGAATTAGAGTTATGTAATTTAAGAAGGATGAAATAAATTAATATAAATATTTAGTATAAGGTAATAGTAAATGGAAAAATTAAGACCAGCAAAAAGAAAGAGGTTAGTTAATTTAGAGAGAATACCATTTCTATTACCATTAATGCTTATAGGTGCATTTGTTGGTGGATATTTCTTTGTAACATCAATAGGATTAGATTTACGATATTTAATAACAATTTTAGGGTTTATATTATCGTTCTATATATTATTAAAGACGGGAAAGATTAAGTGGTTTATAATAAGTCTATTTTTATTCATGTTTGCAAGTAATTTATTCACATCAACAGGAATATTAATGTTATCAGCGGGAGATTTAGGAACAACATATCATGAAAGTCAGCAACAAATATATTGTAACCAACCAGAATATTATGGTGTATGGATAGGAGGAGAAATTGTAACATTAGGAGAATTAGAATCATTTACAATAGAAATAACTGCATTGGCAGAAGGATATAGGCATAATCCAGATGGATGGAGTATGGTAATAACATATATAGAAAATGATCAAGAACAATTTTATTGGATAGAATATACAGATGATGATAGTGATCAAATAATATTTATAGAAACATTATATAATATAGAAGATGGAAATATAGTTAAAATAAAAGTAGAGGTATGGTCACAAACGGTGGCAAGTGTATATATTTTACCATTTCATATAAAATTAAGTTATGTAACAAGTGATCCAGAGCAACAAAATCAAGCATGGGGTGGTATAATGAGTGGAGATTTTAGTGGTGTAATAGGTGCAATATTAGGTGCATTTAGTTCATTCAAGAACTTTTTTAATTTCATAATATATGTATTACCAGGAATGATCATAGCAATAGGTATATTCTATGCAACAATAGGTCGTGATCCAGAAGGAGGAACTAAAACAATATTCTTTGGTGCAATGTTGTATGGAGGTGCATTAGTAGTAAATATAATGATAGCAATATTAGGATATAATCCATTTAATTACCTTAATATAGGTGGAATAAATTATACATTTGGTTTATCATTAGATATGACTGTAACAGGAAATGCAGGTGTTGATATATTAGGTATGGTAGGTAACTTTTTCTTAATGTCAATTATAGGGTTTATTATAGCATGGTTAATAATAGATGGGGTAAGATTGGCAAATGTGATAAGAAAGGGTATAGGAAAATTATTTGGAAGGGGAGGTAAATAATGCCATTTGAAGCAAAGAAGGAAGAAGTAAAAGAATTAATTGGGCAATTAACTTGTACTGATATAAGAAATGAATTTAATGATAATTTAGAAAAATTAGAAAAATTATTTCAATCAAGAAAATATTTAGATTATGATTTTGATAATGCACATATGGTATTAGCAAGAGCAAGAATGTATGTTATTAATTTAGAGAAAAGGATGAAAAGGGCAAAACCAGAATCAAAAATAATATTACAAAGAGAATGGAATAATGCAGTAAAATTAATGAGAATGAAAGAAAAAGATTTATTAGAGGCAGATGAAAAAAGGGCAGAAAATATAAGGGAAGCAGATAAAATTAAAATAGAATTAAATAATATATTAGATAAATATTCAGATTGTAAATTTAAGAAATTATAGATATAGATATGGATGATATAAATGACAATGTTCTGGAAAAAGGTACAAGAAAAATTAAAGGGAGTACCAGTTACAGGTGAAGAAAGAATAATGTCGTTAGTAGAAGAAAAAATGTTAAAGTTAGAAGGAGAAAATTTATGTATAGATTATGATTATTTACATGAAAAGATAAATGAATTAAAAAATAGTGAAATATTTGAATTTAATATACATCCAATACATGTGTATATTGATATAGAAAAGAAAAAGATGATATTAGAATCATTTATAGATTCAAAATTAAAGAAAGAAATACCATTAGAGAGTTGTGAGTTGAGGAAATTATGATTGAAGAAAAGGTAGTTATAAAAGAAATAGAAATTCTTGATTGTGATGACTTAAAAGATATGTTGGAATTACAAGTAAATAGTTATGAAGAAACATTAGAAGATATTGAAAGATTAATAAAAATAATTAAGGCAATGGAAGAAACAGTAGGTTTAATGCCACCAACAGAAATTAAAAGTTCTATGAGGGAACAGATAAAAAGAAAGAAAGAAAAATTGATTATAAATAAAGAAAATAAAGGAATATTTGAGGAAAATATAGCAAGAATTTTAATTATGGCAAAAAAGAAGAGATGTGAATTAAAGAAATTATATTAATATTAATATTAATATTTAATGTAGGATGTGATATAAAAATGGGATTAGAAAGAATGGCAGAATTATTGTTTAGTGTAGAACAAATGGAAAAAATGGGTTGTAATGTAATAAAAAATACATTGGCGAATTTAGTGGGTGATTATAAAGAAACATTAGAAATGATAGAAGAAAAGACAAAAGAAAAATATGAAATAGATAAGAAAATTGAAGATTTAGAAGAATCAATGAGAAGTGCATATTCAGCAGGATTAACAACTATTGGTATAGGAGTTAGTATGAGCATACCAATAGAAGAAATAAAAAAATTAAAATATAAGAAAAGAGAAATAATAGAAAAGATAAATAAATTAAGAAATTCTAAAATAATGGAAGAAAAGAATATTATAAATATTGTAGTAGCATTTAGTAATAAGTGTGATTTAAAGAAATTATGAAATTATAAAAAGAAGGTAATATAAATGAGTAAGGAAAAGGAAGATGCAAGACCAATATATTTAAAAACAGAATCAAGTGAAAGGAATTTTATAAGAAAAATTAAGAAAATAACAAACCATGAATATGATAATTTAGTAGATTTAGTTGATCCACATTGTTTAGCAGGTGCTTTAGATTCTTATGGATATGAAATGATAGATGTAGAGATGCATAATATTCCAAAAGATAAAATATTAAAGGCATTAGATAGTTGTGGTGCATTAAAATTAGCATCAAGAAAATTAGAAATTAAAAAATTAAGAGAAGAAAGATTAAAAGAATTTGGGATAATTTAAATAAATATTAAATAATATTAAATTAATTATGGAAGAATAGTAATGGTAAAAAAGAAAGAAGAATTAATAGAGGATATAAAGAAGAAAAATACCCAAAATTTGGCACAATTAATGAGTAATGTAAGAAATGGAAATATACAAAAAATAGAGGAAGCAAAGAAAAAGACTTTTAAAGAAGAAAAGAAAAGAACGAAGAAAACAAAGAGAAGATATATGTATATTGATGAGGAAGAAATACCAAGAACAAATGAGGAAGTGTTGGATGGTTTAGAAGAAGATTATAGAACATTATTAGAGGCGGAAGGTTTAGAAAGGCGACAAGTAAATATTATGTTCTTAGTATTGGGAATAATATTTCTATTTAGTATAGTATTTCTATTGAGTGTGGTAAGATATGAAATACCAACTAATTTAACAATATTTCTATTAGATACATTCCTCATAATATTTGGTATGATAGTGTTTTTGTCACCGAATACTCTTCAACAAGTAAAAGAGAGAGATATGTTAGAGAAAAATTTCAGAGTAGAAGATGTGTTAGAGGTAAGAAGAGGAGGTTTGTCAAAAGAAAGAAAGGAATATTTTAATGAAGAAGGAGTAGATGACATAGATTTAAAAGATATAGGTGGGGTAAGTATAAAGAGAATATTGGAGGGTATAGCATTTGGTATTGTTATATTTATAGGAATAAGTAGTATGATGAGTTTAGCAAGTATGGCAATGCTTGGGTATGAATATTTAGAACCAGAAGGTACTGTTGTTAGTATGAGTATGTCTATACCATTTAGTACGGAGATATTCCTTAATTTTACATTAGTACCATTTGGAGAGAGTATATTCTTTCATGGAGTATTTCCAGATAGAATATTATTTCCATTAATTCATAGGACAATGGTTGATAAATTAAGATATAATGTAAGTACAACAGTAATAAGGGGATTCAGTCATATTATAAGTAATGTAGTATTTGCATTATTACATACATTTCAATTAGTGGTTATATTAGGTGCTGATTTAGTAATGGATTCAGTATTATATATATTCTGTATGGGATTAATTTTATCAGCATTATCAATGACTTATCATGTAATATGTGCAATAGAGGTACATTCATTTCATAATTTAAAGATATTATTTTTAAACTTTGTATTTATGGGTTGATGATAAAAATGGATGATAATGGTATATTAGATGCAAAAAGAATAATGTTAAAGACAGAAGTAGATATAACAAAAATAAAAGAAAAAATAGAGAAAATGGATTGTAATAAATTACAAAATGAAATTGATAAATTTATAGTAGAAAAGAAAAATTTATTAGATATATATAATAAAATAGCAGGAGAGAGGGGTGGTTTATCTATAATGATAGAAGAACCATATACAGAAGAAGAAATAGAAGAATGGAAAAGATTGGAAGAAGAAGGAGTATTAAAAATATGTCCTGATTGTATTGGTAGAAAAATAGAAATGCAAGAGAAATGGAAGGGTATAGATAAAAATGTTATTCAAGGTATGATTAATGAATTAACTATAAAGTTGGATAATATTTGGAAAGAAATGGAAAATAGAGATAATATTATAAAATTTATTGAAGATATAGCAAAAAATAAGAGTTGTGATATAAATAAATTAATTATTATTCATGATTTAGGTACGAGTTTGGGTATGGAAGCAGAATTTAGAAAGATAAAAGATAAGTTAGATGATTATTTAGATAAAAATGAATTTATAAGTACAAATAAATTAATAATATTTTTACAACAAGAATTAAAAGATACACCAATTACTAAAGACTATTTAGATAATATTAAATCATTATTAATGGGAAAGGGATATTTATTTTATTTAACAGAAGAACAAGAAAAAGAATTGGAAAAAAGAGAAGAATTTCCTAATCTTAAATTTGGAATAAACTTTTTTCCATTTATATTTAGGGAGGATTCAAATTTAGCAATAAAAATATATATGTTAGAAGAAAGTGGAAAATATGAAGAAATAAATAAATTATTAAATATTAATTGAGGTATAAGTTTTATGGGTATAAAGGATATAATACCAGAGAAAGTATTAAATAGATTATGGGAAATAGTAGATGAAGTGTCAGATGAGTGTGGAGAAGAAAAGTTAAATGATAATTTTATAGTAAAATATGAAGGTTGGAGTGGTAGTTGCATACCATTGGCAGAACTTTCATTAGAATTAAAGAAACCTATTAGTAAAATAACTGAAGAAGAAATGAAAGATTATTGTATGTTAAAAGGATTAAGTATTACAGAGGAAGAGTGGAAATCAGAAATGAATAAAAAGGGATTTGAAATATTAGGTATGGGACATGAACAAAAAGGATTATATGGAAGAACTTGGGCATTATTCATAAAGAAAAAGGAGTGAAATAAAAATGGAAATACTTTTTAGAGGATTATCATGTGAAGAAATGAAGAAAGAATTAGAAAAGGAAATAGATAATATAAGTAAGATAGTTAAATCAATGGAAGAAAAATATCAATATAATAGAAATTTAGATAAAGAAAAAATTAATGCTGAAAAGATAATAATTAGTTTAGCAAAAAAGAAAATTGAAAAATTAGAAGCAGGAGAAAAGTTTTCTGAAGAAGATGAATTAATAGAATCATATAAGAAGAGAATAGAGTATATAAATTCTATTATTAGGTCAAGGAATAAAGATATAAATACATTGTCAGAACAAAGGGATATGAGGCTAAAAGAGTTAAATAATTTTATTAAAATATATGATGAAAAGAATTGTAATATGAAGAAAATAAAGTAAAATATAAAGGAGATGAATGAGAAATGGCAATTGTACAACTTGAATTTTCTTATTTCTTTATTATTACATTTATATTATCTATATTATTGATAATATTTGTAATGATTGAGATAAGGGCAATAATAGTAAGAAGAATATTAAGTAATAGAATTGATATAAAAAAAGGAGAGAAGGTAGAATTAGAGGTAGAAATAAAAAGTTTAGGAAGATTTTCAAGTATTATTGGTATAATAGTAATTGTTTTTACCTTTTTAATACTTATTGAATTATATCATAGTATAGAACTTGCATATGATATAGCATATGGTGTAATTGGATAAATAAATAATAAAAATTATAATATTAGAATATGAGGTAAATATTAATGAATAAAAAAATAGTAAGTACAGTAATTATATTAATATTAATATTTCAATTTTTTATAAGTATATTTTATATGAAAAATAATATATTATATAATGAAAAAAATAATATTTATAATAGTATAAATGAAAAATCAAGTAGTGAAATAGATTTGTTTGATTCAACAATAGGGATAGTTGGTACTCAGACATATTATGAATATGATTATTATATACCTAATTATTGGGATAAATTATCACCACAATTTGATATAGTAAATAGTAGTATATTAATTAATAGATTAAAGGTATATGATACATATAATCAAACATTTGAATATAATTATAGTGCAGAAATATTAGAAGATGAAAGTTTATATGATGGTAATATAATAATAGAAGATTTTAATGATAATAGTGATGATTTTTGGGGAATAAGTGCAAATATATATGCAAAGGATGAAACTTCGGTACAACATGCAGTAACAGGTACTTATTCAACATATAGTTATAGGGGAATATATAATAATATTGAAATACATACACAAGGTGCTTATATTGATTCAGATAATTTTTGGGGAGATAATGATGAAGTAGATTATAATGATACTTATAATTTTGAAACAGATGGAAGGTATGATACAGCGGCAGGAATGAATACATTATCCTTTTTTGATTATTATATAGGAGATATTGATTTAGTAAATAATAGATATGGTAACGATAGAGATAAACAAGGACAAATTGGTTCATTAGGAAATTGGCAAAATTATATAGAAAGGGTTGATGTTTATTACGGTTTATTTGCACATGGAAAGGGTAGTACAGGTGCATTAGATAGGGGAAGAGTATTTATATGGACAACAACTGGTGGTGATTTAGATGAAGAATTATTTAATTGGGCAGGTACAGATGTAAGTTATTGGCAAGTAGGATTTATTACATTATATGAAAGACAGAGTGGAGGAACATTATGGAAAAGAAATGGTAAGGATTATATAGATTGGACAAATAATGGTTATATGTCTATTGCTGTTCATTCTGGATATACTACATCACCAGCAATAGACAAATATGTAATGTATGATTATTTATATATAAAGGTAACATTTGCAAATCCAGTATATGATTATCAAAATATGGATTTTAGTAGTAATTTATTATTAGAAGATGAGTGGTATATAGGTGCTATGACAACACAAGATGATAGTAATAATTTTCCTAATGGAAGTTATGAGGTAAAGTTATTTCCAACAACATATGGTGATGATAAATTAATGTTAAGTATTGATAGTCATGGAATAAATGATTTTGGTTTTTACGAAGAGATAAATAATATAACAATAATAAAAGATATACCAGATGTAAATTATAATGGTAATTATTGTCAAGCAATATTAACAAATTATAGATGGAGTGGAACTATACAAAATATACATTCATGTATAGGAGTAAGGTATGATACGTTTGGATGGGTGTGGTCATCATATTATAGTGTAACACAATGGGGAAGGTTAGAATTGCCAATAACAATAGATGAAGATATTACACATATAGGAATAAATTTAACAGAAACAGTTGCTTCAGATAATGGAAATATATCAGTATTAATTGATTATATAAGGATGGTAAATGAAACATTAAGAGATGTTGGTTGTGTTTCTACACCAAGTACATATAGTTTTGCAGAGGCAAATAATTATTTTGAGATGCATTATGATAGTGGTGGATGGGTTGGGGTACATACTGAATTAATGAATCATACTATGTTTCATTATGCAAGTAGTATAAATATATCATTTTTATATAATCAAGAATTTACGGTTGTACCAGAAGGAGATGTAATAGCGACAATAGCATATACAAGATTTTATGTTGATGTGTATGATATAAATAAAATATATCAATATACAACTTATGTAAGTAATCCACCAAGTCATAGTACAATATTATACTTTAGTTATACAAATTTCTTTTATTATAGAATACGATTTGAAAGTAGTGGTGGTAATTTAGCAGGAGAATATGAATTATCAGTAAATGTAAATAATATAACATTTTTTGATACAGTACAATGTGGAGAAATAAATTTACGGGCAAATAATATAAGTATATCTGATAGTGGATTAGGAAAAGGAAAGTTATTAAATACATTAATGCCAAAGAGATCAATTAATTTTACAACTGGAATAGATTGGAGAACTGGAAAAAGAATAAAGGTTATAGCAGATATAGAAATAACTGGAAGATTTTGGATGATAGATGAACTTACATTGATAGATGAATGGACTATGGGATATATAATAACTAATCCAGTAGAGGGTAATTTAACTAATCCAGAAATATATATATTTGATATAATGACATTTCAAAATGTACATTTAACTTGTAAAAATTCATATGGGGTAGATGTAGATTGGACAGAAATAACAACTGGAGTTACATTTAATTCAGGTGACCAAGAATTAAAGGTGGGTACAAGTGGATTTAATATGGTACTTGAACCAGATAATAAATTTACTAATAATTCAATATTAGAGTTAAAGGTAATTACAGAAGAACCAATATATAGGGAGTGTGAAAACCAATATATATATGATTGGAGAGGATATTATGATGTTAATATTAATTCAAATAATTCAATGTATTGGAATCAAATAAATGGAAATTATTCATATTATATTAATAGAACATATAATGAATATGATAATATAAGTTGGAATATTAATCAAACATCAATACAATTTGAAAATGTGAGTTTATACAATAAAAGTGATCCAACATTTGAATTAGATGGATATATAGAAGGAGATATTACAAATAATATTTTGGAAGGAGATAATTCATTATATTGGGTTATGCCACAAGGATATGGGACTACCCAAAATACACAATGGAATACAACAGGGGTTGATATATTTATTGATTATAATGAAACATATTATAATACTAATTATATATTAGAGTATATTAATATAACAGAAGGATTTATAGGAGAAGGTGAATTAATTTATTTTAATGATACAAGATATGCACATGATGGATATAATTATTCATATGGAACAATTACTGATGGAGTATTTAATAATTATACAAGTACATGGGATTTAATAATACCAGAAGATTATGATTCAGTATATAGGGTATTTGCAAGTTCAAATTATGATGATGATGTTGTTTCACAGATATATTTATACTATAATTTAACGGAATATGGAATGAATTTAATATATGAAGCATTAAAATTAAATTTAACATTACATTGGGGAATGGGTACTACACAACCAGAAGGTGTATCAATAGAAATATGGAATTGGAGTAGTAATGAATGGTATATATTAGAAGAAAAGGATTGGGACTTTATATTACCAAATAATTATAATTATACATGGTATATTGTAAATGACTTAAATGGATTAGTTGAAAAAAATAATAAAACTTTATTATTTAAGTTTGATGGAGGTTTTAATTTAATAACAGATAATTCTTCTGCTGTATATATTGATTATGCAGTATTACAACCATTTGTAAATACAAGTGAATTAAATAATGATACATTATTAAGGTATTGTGATGGGGCAAATTTATATATAGCAAATGGAACAAGAGGAAGTGTTAATATTACATTTAATGAAACATTATATTATTATGAAAATTTTATGTCAAATATAACGGTTAAATATAATATGGATTATATTACATATGTAGATAATAATATAATAAATGATTCATTTAGTGATATAAATATATCATTTAGTATTTATGATTATACAAATGTAGAATGGGATGTAATTGCATATTTAAATAATATAACAATAACTAATGGAACAATATTAATTGATAGAACAAATTTAAGTAATTATGTAAGAAATAGGATAGGAACAGAAATAAAGGAGATGCAATTTAATATAAGTGGATATAATATAAATGAAACAATATTTTATAATATAACAATAGATTGTTTATTAATAAATATAAATCTATTTGATAATTATACAACTTTACCAGATGGTAGTATTGATTTAAGATTAAATGGGACACCATTATATAACAATTATAAAGGTACATATTCATTTACATATACAAAGGGAGGAGAGATTGATGAATGGGATGAATATGAAAATGGTGGTGATGTTAGGGGGGTTGATAATTTTAAGGAACATAGTAAAGTAGTGAGATTATGGGATTATTGGGATGATGATTATAATTCAATAATGAATTTTTTTAATAGTACAAATAGTAAAAATAATGGTAATATGTCAAGTGGAATAATAGAGTGGTGGTTTGCTGTTGAAGATTCATATAGTTATACTTGTCGTGAGCATACACTTGAATTAAGGTATGATGATATGATATGTATTAAGTTATTATATGATATGGTAGATGGTGTTGATGTAATTAATGGATATTTATTAGAGGATATAATATCATTAACAAGAGGGGTATGGTATCACTTTAAATTAGAGATATTTGATAATTACACTTATAATATATGGATTGATAATGATTTGAAGAAAAGTAATGTATTATTTTATCAAGAGAATAATTATTCAATAAATAATTATTATTATAGGACTGTTGATTTATGGGATAATGATATGGTTTATTTAGATGCAATAGATTATAGTTGGAGTAATGTTACTGATGGTTTTCCAGAAATATATTATGAAGGGAGAAATTATGATAAAATGAGTAATTATAGGTTTAGTGGTTTATCTCCAGATTTAGATGATATATTATCAAATACATTATATTATGAAATAACTTTAGGTTATGTAAAGAGAGTAGTTTATAACTTAGAAAATAAAATATTTGTTAATTGGAAAGAAAATATTGAATTGATACTAAGTGATGAGTTGTTATATACTTATCAACATGGAGTAAGTTCAACAAATGGTACTATGAATATTATATTACCAACAAATACTATTATTATATCAAATATATCAGAGTTTTATGAGTTAGAGAATTTATACATAAATGATACCTTAATAACAACGGGGTTTGATGATTTTACTTCATTTGGATTAAAAACAAGAAATGGTACAATTATTATACATGAAGCATTAGGATATGATAATATAACAGATGAATTAATAGAAGGGCAAAATTGGAGTTTATATTTAGAATTAAGATATTTTTATGAGGCAGGAAATGTAACATTAAATATTACTTATAGTTGGGGAAATGAATTAATTCCAGTTAATAAATCATTATATGAGTTTTCTTTTGATAGGTTTTCAAATGGAACAGATATATTATATATAGACATAATTACGAGTAAAGATAACTTTTTTTATGATTTATATATAAATTACACATTATGGTTTTATGTAGAAGATATAAGAGAGAATTATATGGTAGAATATATGTATATTCATAAAGGAAGTAATTTAAATATAAGTTTATTTGAATTAAGTGGTATTAATATTACAGAATTTAAAATATATATAAATTATACAAGATTATATAATTATGAATATTATTTAGATATTGGAACAGAAAGATTAGAGGTATATAAGTTAGAAAATATGATATATGAAGAAAATATTACTAATTTCTTTATAGAGATGTATTCTTTGGAAGGAGAACCATTATTTTTCAGGAGAAGAACATTAAATACAACATATAACTTTTATGGTGTAGTATATTATAGATATGAAGGTAATTTTAATACATCATTAGAAACAAGTAGTAGGAGTAAGTGGTGGATTAATATAAGTAATAGGGAAGTTATTAATTTATTAATAAATAATGAAGATTATATGTATGGAATAAGTACATCACAAGAAGTAATGTATTTTGATTATTATGTGTGGGATTATTATAATACAAGAGTTGATTTTATAGCGACAATGTTACCATTTAAAGAAGAACATGGAATACAATTAGATATTAATGATAAATTTGAATTGAAGGTTTGGTTATATTCAAATGATACAGAATTAGATAATTTTGCAAAGAATTATTATGATAATGTGTATTTTGAAAAAGATATAAGATATTTTAGTTTAACATATTATGAACAGGAAGAATATTTTTTATATTGGTATAATGTAACATCAAGTGAATATAAGGATATAACAGGAGAAATAGGTTTAACAGTAACATGGGATTGGAAGTTACAGATGTCAATACCAAGAATATATACTAATAAAACAGAATCACAATATTTATTGGTTGGACAAACACCAATAGTTCAAGAAGATATAACAGCATTGGTTGATTTGGCAGATTATTTTAAATTAAGAATAAAATTAAAGAGTAACATAGAAGATTTTTGGAGAATAATAAATTATAGTATTATATTAAATAATTATTTAGGTAATTATTATCAAATAAATTATTCATTATGGAAATACAATGGAATGACATATACAAGAGTAACAAATTTTAAATTAACAATAGAATTAGGAAATTATTATAACTTTACATTTATTAACATAAATTTAACAGATGACTATAACAATAATTGGTATATATTAAATGGTACAACTTTTCCAGAAGAGAGAAAATATGTTGAAATAATAGATGTTATACAAATAACAGATGTGGTTAGAAAAGGAGAGATTGTATATTATATTGGAGTATTAAATTATGCAGAAGATGGTACTTTTTGGAAAGCAAATATAAGTGAGAAATGGACAATATTATTTGTAAGGTATGAAGGAGTTTCAATAGGATTTTCAAGAATAGTAAATGAAATAAGTTGGAATATACCAGTAGATATTATAGAAAATTCAACTGGTGAATTACATTTCATATATAGTCCATTTATATCACTATATGAAGAAATATTAGATAGACCGACAGTAGGTATAATAGAAACAACAATAGAGGTAGATAGAAATGTGTATGGATTTTTATATGAATTTATAGGAAGGTTAGGAAGGTATGAATATAATCCAGTAACACATTATTTAAATTTTAGTATTTATGAGAATATAAATGGAACTGGTTATGTAGATATAACATCATATATTAATTGGTCATATAATGATAGATTATATAAAATAGCAATAAATGATTATATATTATTAAAAGGAGAAATTATAATAAGGGTTGAGGTTGTTGCAATACAATTAGAGATAATATCATTATGGTTAAAACCTATTTTAATATTTTTAATTGTGGCAGTAGTAGGATTTATAGCATATTTGAAGAGAACAACAATAATTAATGCAATAAGAAATTATAGGGAGAAAGCAGAAGGTAAGTCAATATCACAACAAATAAAATTATTAGTTGTGGGTGAAAAAGAAGAAAAAGAAGAAAAGAGAAAATTAGAAAAAGTAGTAGCAAAAGAAAAAGGTACGGTAGCATTTTTAAAGAGATCAATAGGATTAAGTAAAGAGGAGGAGGAATAAATGCCATTTATAGATTATGAAGGGGAAATAATAAAAGAATTAACAATAAAAGAAGAAGAAAATATAATTCCAGTTATTGAAGAAATAAATAAAATTGAATTAAATGAAGAAATAGAGGAAATTATTATCAATGAAGAAAGGAAAGAAATTGTTGAAAATGATAATAATAATAACATTAAAGTATTCAATACAAAATTGGGAATATTTGGTGTTAATGGTAAAATAACTGAAGATATGGAAAGAATAAATATTTTGACATTTGTTGATGGGGTTTGGATGAATTTTACAATAATGAGGAGAAAAGATTTTGCTAAATTTATAGAAGATAACAAAATTAATGAGATAAGTGAAGAATTAAAAGAAATAAAAAGAATTAAAATATTTAATAGGAAGAAAAATAGAAATGAAAAATTAAGACAAAAAGAGAAATTAAAAAATGAACTAAATAAAATATGGTTATATATAAATATAATAATATATACTATGATAATAAACATACCACAATATAGTAAAAAATTAAAAAAATATTTTATTGTTTTTCTTAATAAGGGTGGTGATTTTTTATTCTATATCACGAAAAACATTATACGATTGTATGAAAATTTGAAAAAAAGTCAAAAATTAAAATCTTGTAAATGTTTTTTTAGGGAAACAGGAACAAAAATATACACAAAACTAAAGAATAGAAATAATAATGAATATTATTACAATACAATAGGATTAATAGAGAGAGCAATAAGATATAGAAATTTTCAATTTATGATATTAACAGAATATTTAACATTATTATATAGTATAATGACATTTGGATTCATAGATATATTTATAGCAGTATTATTAGTATTTATTTATGGTTTATTAAGTTGGATTATATATATGATATATGATATATTAAGGGATAATAATGTAAAGAAATATAGAAAGAAAAATAAAACAATAAAGATATATAATGATTTTGAGATGAGAAGAGATGAGTGAAGAAGTAGGTGGAATAGCAAGAGGCGGTTTAACGGTAGGTATAGGTGCATTAATAGGTAGTATAGCAAGTGTTGCATTAATGGATAATTTACAATTAGCATTTCCAGAGTGGTTTGAATATTCAATGGGAGTACAATTTAGATTTTGGGCATTGGGTTTAATATTAATAGCAATGAGTATGACAATAGTTGTGGGGTTTATAGGTGGATTATTTATATCAGCAGGGAGTGTCATATTTGCATATGATACCATAGCAATAAGTTGGGATTGGTTATCCACATTAATGAATATATTAATAGTAATAGTAGTAATATTGGTTTGTGTATTTTTAGCAAGACAAAAAGTATATAGATTATAATCTTAAATATATTAAGGAGATGAAAAATATGGGAAATGGAAAGGTAAGTCCCGAATCCATAAAATGTGTAAAAGATAAATTACAAGAGTTAGGATACTCACTTGATGAAATAGAACATGGTGGAGTATCAAGAGAAGATTTAAAAACAGTAATGACTGCATGTAATATAGGTAGATTACCAATAAGTGCAGTACCAGTAAGAGTAAAGTCAGATGGATTAGGGGCGAGTGTAAAAAGATTTTTTGGATTTGAAAAATAGATAAATAAGTAAAGTAATATTGTGTTTTGTATTTGGTAAATAAAAAACATAAAAAGTAAGTAGTAGGAATATAAATTTCATCATATATACTCAATAAAAGTATGGTGATGTATATGGAAATATGGGATAAAATAGAAGAAGAAATTGAATCAGATAAAATAGATTACAGTTGTATCATAGAAAAATTAAAGGAATTAGGTTATAGTGAGAATGATATAAAGACTGGAAGAATAAATATGAAAGACCTAACAAGTGCAATTGATTCATGTGAAATTAGGATGAATGTTCCTATAAAGAAAATAGAAAATAAATTAAAAATGATATTGTAAGTGATTACATTGTCAGAGAATGAAGAAAAGATTATAGGAAGAATGAGGAAACTACCAATGAATTATCCAATTGGAGGTATAGACAATCCAGTAATACAATATAGAGAAGAAGAAAAGGAGAAATTAAGAACATTTTTAAATTGTGAAATATTGGTATTAGAGTTATTAGGTTATGGTAATTTAATAAAGAAGGCAAGAGAAACTGGTGATATTGATTGGATAAAGAAAATAGAAGAAACAAAAAAGGGAAAAATATATTTAGGAATAGCAAGTCAAGTATGTGAAGGAAAGATAACTATACAACAATTAAAGATGTTACTTGAAAAAGAAAAAATATCTATTGAAAAAGAAAGGTTTATTAAGATAATTGAAGGTGGAAAAGTAAGGAAAAAGAGGATAAAGGTAGAGGAAGAAATTACAAAAAAGGCAGAATTTTTGGAGAAATATCCAGAAAGATATTCAATTAGGGTATTTAAGGATGTTATAGATGAAATAGAGAGAACACCATATATGAAAACAGCAAATATAATATTAGATAAATTAATTTGTGATAAAGAACAGAAAAATTTAATAAGTAGAATTTTCTTTTTACGGTTTAAAGAGTTATTACCATTACCAGAGGAAGGAGATGACATTAAATTTATGGTTGAAGTATTAAATGATATTTGTGAGTTAAGTGAAAAACAACAAAAAGTATTTCCATTTAGAATACCTAAAGAGAATAAAGAGGCAATGTATTTAGCATATAAGATGGGATTTACTGTTGAAGAGTTGGGTGCATTAGCAAAAAGACCATTAAAGGAGAAACCAAGTCAATTAAAACATTGGATGATAAAACCATTTGAGGTATGGTGAATTAAATGTTAAGAAAAGAAAGAGTAAAAAAAGAAGAAGAATTATTAAAGAAGGCACAAGAAATTTATCAAAAACAAATAAAGGAAGAGGTTTCATCTACTGTTATTACTCTTGTGAAACAATGTGAAATTATATTAGAGGATGAAACACATAAAAAGTTTAAAAATAATGTAAAAGATTCAAAAAAGGATTTAATTAAAATAAATAAATCATTAAATGATGGTGGAGATGCAGAGAAACTTATAACAGATATTACTAAGATTGTAGATAATTTAATGGATAATGGAATAAAATATAATAAAGAAGTTAAATTAAAATCATTAAAGAATAAAACTACTGATATGTGTAGTAATTGTGATGCTTCACAAATGATGTTAGTACAATTAGTAGAAGATAAAAATTTTAGTAATGCTTGTAAGAAAATTGTAAGTAAGTTATAATTATATGGAGTTGTTATTTTGTCTAATAATAAACCTAAAGAAAGAACATTGAGAGATTTGGATGAAATAGAAGAAATTTCTGGTTTAGGCAAAATAACATTTATTTCAAAGAAGAAAATTTCAATGAAGGAGTTAGAGAAGATAGAGGAACAATTAGAAGAATTAGAACAAAAGTTACATGAAGGAAAAGATATAATAAATAAAGAAAATGAAATATTATTAAAAAAAGGTAATTTAATTGAAAAAAGATTAAATAAATTAAAAGATAATGAAGAAAGATTATATAAATTATCATATAATAAAGATTTAACAATAAATCAATTAAATAAGATAGAAGAAATGATTAATCAAACTAATTTAGAAATAGTTGATTTAGAAAATAAATTAGAAAAAATAAATAAAACAGTTTCATTAGGTGCAGAAGATAGAATAAAGGTTGGGAGAAATCAGCCTATTGGTATAGTAATAGAACAATTAAAAGATAAATTAACTCAAAAAGAAATAATTACACAAACTGAAAAATTAAGTGAAGAAGATAAAGTTGTTTTTGAGCAAACATTAAGAAATTGGTATTCAAAATTAAAGGAAGTAAGAAATAAAACAGATTGGGAAAAGGGTGGAATAGGAAGAAAAAAGATATGGGGTGGTGGGGTAACAAAGGATATTAATGTTGGACATCTATTTTGTTTATTAGATACATTAAGAAGTATTAATAAAGATAGATATGGTGAATTAATTAATATAATAAAATTGGTTAATAAAAATGATTTAAAATTACAGAGTGATTTACAATTAGCAATGAAATCATGTGTTTTAGATGATATTTATTTATGTTATGAAGATAAATGTTTTATAGCAAAACCAAAAATAACAATGACAAAACAAATAATTGAAGGAGAGAGTATTATTGGTGATGATGTTTTTCCAATAAAAGAAGTAATACAAAAAGAAGCAGTTATTATGAAACCTAAAGGAACAAAATTTGCAAAAAAGTTTAAATTATCTGGAAATGAGAGGGCAACAGCAGAAAGAAATAAGTTATTAATGCCAGTAGAGAGTGTAAAGGAATATACAGAATTATTAGAAGGATATGTTATATTAGTACCAATAAAATATGATTATAAAACAAAAGAGGATTTTATAGATAATTTTAAAAAGGTAAAAGATGATATAGATTATGAATTAGAAAAGCCAGTAAATTTAGAATTTATTTCAACAATGAAAGTAGGTGGATTAAAAAGCCCAATAACAGGGGAGAAATTAGAGTTCTCATATGACAAAATAAGAAAGGAAATAAGTCTATTAACAGAAATTAATGAACAATTAGATTTCCAATTAAAAAGTACTATTAATTTAGAAAGAAGAAAACAAGTTGAAGGTCAGATAAAAAGAAATAATAAAGCAATAGTAAGATTTATAAGATTTATTGGAAAATGGAGAAATTTTTTAAAACAAGAAAATATTGATATAGAGAAAGAAGAAATGTTGGGAATATTTAAAGAAGAGGAAGCATATAATATTCCAACTGGAACAATTTATAAATATATTGGAGAGAAAATGGTGGCAACAACACCAGAAGAACCAGAGTTTTATAAAGTTAAAAAGGTTATAGGATTTGAAGATGATATACCAAAAGGATGGAAAGTAAAAGAAATAGTAGTAACTGGAAGGAAAGTAAGAGAAGAAGAATTAGGTGTTGAATTAACATTACCATTTGAAACAAAGAAATTATTATCAGAATTAAAGGGTAAGTTAAAAGTAAGACCATTACATAAAAGGATTGAAGGATTCAAAAGATTAGTAACAATAAGAAATGAAAGATTAAATAAATTAAAAGAATTAAGAAATAAAATTATTTCTGGAGATATTTTAATAGAAGATTTAAATGAAAAGGAGAATTTAATATTATTAAATTTGGAAATAGGTGAATTAAAAGGGATATTTGATTATGATTTGTTTTTATTAGGATTAAGAGAGAAGATAAATGATTTAACAGTTAATATAAAATATATAAGAAAGGGTATAAGGACTGGTAGATTATATGAAGTACCAGCAAAATATACACAAATGTCAAAAGATGAATTAGAGTTAGTATATCCATTTAAATTAACAAGGAAAAAGATAAGGGAATTTTCAACTGATTTTCATTTTAAAGTAATAAATATGTTTAAAGCACCAATAGAATATAATGTAGAAGAAGGATTTACATATGCAATAATAAATAAAGAAGATGTAGAAGAAATTGAGGAATATGAGAAAAAAATATTAAATAAATTAAAAAATCAATTAATTGTATTAAATAGAGAATTGGATGAATTAAATTATAAAAAGAAAAAGGCAAGAACATTAAAAACAAAAAGAAGATATACTATTGGAATTAATAAGTTAGAAGAAATTATAAATAATTTAGATAAGAAAGTTGAAAACTTTAATATATCATTAGAAGAATTTGAAAAGTTTAAGAGATCAAAGGCTGAAGATTTTGCAATAAAGGTATTAACAAATAAGATTACATTTCATATAGGAAAGATGTTAAGAGAATTAAAACTTGATAAAAAAGGAGTAGATAATGAAAGGTTTAAATTAATAATAGAGAATATAATAGAATCAGGAAATTATTATAAAATTGATTTTATTGGAAATGATGTAGTAATATATAGAAAACCAGAATTAATATCACCATTTAGACCAATAACTGATGGAGAATTAATGATAACTGATGGGTATGAAGAATTTGTTGGAATAGTACAAAAATATTATAAAATGAAAGGGAATAGTAGTGGAAAATAATGAGGATATTAAATGAAGTACCATTTTTTAAAGAAACAAAAAAGAATACCTGTACAGAAGCAGGTATTGAGATGATAACAGCACATTTAAAAGAAAAAGGTATAATAGATAGAAGGATAACACAAGATGAATTAATAAAAGAATGTGCAATAATATTAGGAGTGAAAGAACATCCAGATGCAATAGGTTTAGAAGGGATAGATGTTTGTTTAAATAAGTTATTAGGTGTTAAGTTAAAATTAAATATGAATGTTTATTGTGAAAATAAGAAATTATTTTCAATAGATGAATTAATTGATATGATAGATAATGATGATTCAGTAGTAGTAAGGTGGCAATGGAAGAAAATAAATAAAAATGGTCGTCATTCAATAGTACCAACTGGTTATGAAATGGATGAGGAAGGAAATATAAAGGAGATAATATATCATGATCCATCGCCACAATTAAAAAAAGGAAAAAATAGAAAAATAAATATAAATAAATTTATGAAGTTATGGAATATGGCAAATAAAGAAATATTAATATGTGAAAGGAAGTAATAATATGAGTTTTTTTAAAGAAAAGTTTAAAGAAATATTAGAAATATCAAAACAAGATGATAAAATACCATTATTTTTATGTTTATTAAAGAGATTAAGTGAAATGAGGGGATTAGAAGTAACAACATTAATTTCAAAAGTAATAAAGGATGAAACTATTTTTACAAATGAAGAAATAAAATTAGCAGGAAAAAAATGTATAGAATTAGGTAAATTTTTCCATAAATTTACATTATTAACATCAGAGGAAATAGAAGAACAAAGGAAAAAAGCACAATTATATTGGTCTTTTCATCCACCATTAGGAAAAAGATTATTAACAAAAGAAGAATTAGAATCATATGAAAGAAGAAGAAGGAATTTAAAAAATAATTTAATTTATTTAAAGAAAATAAAATAGGTGATGTAAATGAGTGAAAAAAATAAATGTAAGTATGAATATGAAGATGGAACAGAAATGGATGGAATAGCAGTAAAAGATTTAATGGATGGAATTGAAAAAGGAGAAATAGTCATTGAAGGAGATACTATATATACAGTAGAAGATGGAAATCCAGAATTTGGTGCATTAAAGCCACAGAAATTTAAACCAGAATTACCACAAACAGAAGAACCAAAGACAACGAAAAAGGTAATTGGTAAAATAATGTCAGCATTTAGTAGAGTAGGAAGGGCAGGAGAAACATTTTATTATGCTATAAGAAGGGGTGGTTTCTTTAGATGGAGAGCAAAAGGAAAGATTAAAGATGAATTACATAATAAGATGGATGATTATGTTAATAGAAATTTAAGTTGTATTCTTGATACATTACAAGAGGCAGGATATACAGCAGAAGATATACTCAATGGATTAGTAGGAATTGATGAAATAATTAATGTTGCTGACAGTTGTACAGATAGAAAACTTGGATTACCACCAGAAACAATAAGTCAAATTGTAACTGAAAGAGCAAGAAGAAGGGTAGAAGAACCAACTGAAATAGAAAAGATAATAACGGGAGAAGAAGAAGAATAATAATAAAGTAGTAAAAATATTAATTTTTTATTATTAATAATAGTAATCAATCAATATATTATTATAGGTGTGTTACTATTGTCAGAAGAAAAGACATTAAAGGAAAGATTAATAGGAGTTGGTAGAAAGGAAGAAGTAGAATATATTGAGAATATGAATGATACTTGTATTACAACATTTATTGATAGATTTACCAAAAAAGGTAAAGAAATTATAATGGATGAAAAGGAGTTAGTTGATATTGCTCAACATATTTGTTTAAATAGGTTAATGCCGATAATAAATGATATTTTATATGAAAATATACCATTTGATAAGATAATTATAGGAAATTTATGGGTTACACCTATATTAGAGAAATTAAAGGAAGATGCTGTAAGATATAGGGATGAATATAGATATGAAGTATTATTATCTGCATTTAGGAAGAAAGAAATATTTGAACAAGAGTTAAACGAATATGAAAAATTGATATGGGAGAAATTTCATCCAGAAAAACTTTCATTAGAAGAAATGATAACTAAATTCATATTGGAACATGATATAAAGAAAAGTGATGTAAAGAAAATTAATAAATTAGTAAATAAATATCAAAAGATAGAACCAAAGACAAGGATAGTAATTCGTGGAAAAAGTAAGAAAGGAATAGCAAGTGGAATAATAGCAAATGTATTAGGTGAAGAATATTATAAAGATATAATGAAAACTTTAAATATTAGTAAAAAATCAGTAATAGAATCAAATAAGAAATATATAAAAAATATTTTATTATTAAGTGGTGGATAAAAGATGGTAATTGAAGATGAAGATGAAGATTTAGCAGAATTTTTAGAAATTGAATCAGATGATGAGATTTTAAAGGTTCTTGAAAATACAAATAACATAGATAAACTAAGTAAGAATGTAAATGAAGATTTTATAGAGTTTAAAGATAATAATGAAAGAACAAAGATATTGATTGTTGATAAAGATAAATTAGATAGAATAAAAAATATTTTTAACTTAAAGGATGATGAAATTAAGGTTATTAATCAAAGAATAATTGATGAATTAAGGCATGATATTGTTGTGGCAGTAGCAAAATTATATTTATTTAGATTAGGTTATAAAATAGATGACATAGAGAGTGATATGGTAAATCAAGAAGAATTTATGAAAGTAGTAAGAATTTGTGATGATAAATTAACTAAGTCAAAAGGATTATATGATGTTTTATTTGGAGATAAGAAGAATGTAATATCAATAATATCAGAAATAAGAAATAATAGTAATAGTGATATAACTATTAGAATGAAAAGAAAAATAAAAAAGAGAAGATTATGGGGATAAAATTGAAGAAATTAAAATAAAGAAATAAAAATGATTGAAATGTCTTTATTAGAAAAATTAATGAATAATTGTATAAAAAATAGTTTAATTCAAAATGGGTATTCCATAAAAGAAATTATGGATGGAAATATTAAGGAAAATGATTTAGATAATGCCATTAAAGATTGTTGTATAGGAAATATATGTTTAAGTAAGGTAAAAGTAATAAAGGATGGAATAGAAAAATGGGAGTGGTCAAAGTTAGAATGGGAACAAAAGGCAAAGATTAATAGATTAATAAATCAAGCATTTAAATCTTATGATGATTTTTATGAAGATTGGGAAGGGTGGAATAGTGATTATATTGAGGAACAAATAGATGATAGAGTAGAATATATATATAAACCAAATTTAGAGAAAAAATTAGGAAGAGAAATAACTGAAGAAGAAGAAAAAGAATTGAAGAAAAAGGTAGAAGAAAATTTAAAAGAAGATATTATTGGTACATATGAAGATATAATGGATGTATTTGAAGATTTTAATGATATATTTATAGTATATAGAATGATAACAATAAAAGATTTTAATGATTTAAATTGTGAGGAAATAGGAAAATATTGGAGTTGGGATAAAAATAGGGTAGAAGCACATTGGAGAAAAGATTTTGGTAAGGAAACAAAGAGTATATTAATAACAGGATTAGTGAGCAAAAAAGATGTAAATTGGAGAGATACAATATTATTAAATACTCATCCATATTTAGGAGAAGAAGAAGCAGAAATTAGAATGAATGAAAATAAAATACCAATAATTATAACAGAAATAGAGTTAATACCAAAGATAACAGGAAAAAAATATATACCAATATTTAAGGAACAATTACCTATGAAGTGTTATGTTGGGAAATAAAGGGGAATAAAAAAATGGGAGAAGATGGTTTAGAATATTCAAAACATGCAAGAAGTTTTTGGTTTTGGATAATAATAATAATAACAATAGTAATACTATTATCATGGGGTGCATTATTATTTTCACAAATATATGCTAATATATTAGGATTAATATTTAATGTAGAGGTATTTCAAACAAGTAGTGGATTTTATGGAATAACAACGGTAAGTGGGGATATAATTATAGCATGGGAATGTACATTTGTATGGTTTATGGTTATATTTACATTATTAGCATTAATAAAGCATGGATGGAAATATGTTATAATAGGAAATATAGCAGTATTTGGATTGAATTTATTGAGAATGATATTAACTGTTTATTTAGGAATACAATCATTTGATATACTTGCATTAGCAGATGTATTCATAGGATTAATGTATATAATAATAATGTTTTTAATATTGGGATTTATGATATTATATTCAGTATTAAAATAAGAAGGAGAGATATAAATGACAGAAGAAATAGTAGAAAGATTTTGTGGTAATGCTAAAACAGAAATAGATAGATTAACTAAGTTGAAAATTCAACAACAGTTAGAATATGAAAAAGATAAAGATATGTATTTTCAAACACATGATAAAAAATTCAAAAAAATGATGCAACAACATGAAAAAGCAATAAAAGCATATAATAAGGAATTAGAAAGAGCAAGAAAAAATTATGAAAGTTGTATGTTATCAATATTGAAAATGCCAAGAGAAGAACCAACAAAAGAAAAAGTAAAACAGAAAAAAATAGAAGAATTTATGAAAAAAGAAAATAATATAAATAATGAAAATAAATGTAAGGATGGAGAATGTGAAGTAGTAGTAAAACCAGATAAAAGAAGGGGATTTTGGGGTTCAGTAGAAGATAAATTAGAAGAAAAAGGAATAAAACTTGAATAGAGGGAAGTGATTATAATGATTAGGATGAATGAGGTTTTAGGTGTAAAAATAATGAATATATGGATAATAAGAAAAGGTGGTATTCCATTATTTACAAAAGATTATGATGATACCTTTAATTTTGGGGATGGAGTTACTAATCCAATGATTACTGCAATGTTGGATGGGTTTCTTAATGTATTTAATAGAGGAGTTGTAGGTGAGAAATGTGAAGAAATGAGATTTGGTAATAAAATATTTACTTTTTATTATCCAGAATCACCAATTAATGTTACAACATTAATGATAAGTAAAACATCAAAAAATAATAATATAATAACATATTTATTAGCATTAACAGAAGTTATATCAAAGGTATTTGTAGAAACATATAAAGAAGTATTATTAGGAATAACAGAACCATTAGAGAGGTTTATGCCATTTGAAGATAAATTAGATGGTGTGGTAAATGATTTTATAAAATCAATTAAATTAGAATAATAGGTGATAAAAGTGGAAAAAATAAGAAAAAAGTTTGAAAAACAAAAAAGTAAAGTAAATAGATTAAAGTTTAATAAAAAAATTATAGTTATACCATTAATAATGATGCTAATATTAATGCCTATATTATTATTATTAAATAATAATGTTAATATTGATGATAATATTAATGATGATAATTATTTAACTGGTGCAGTAAAAGTATGGCATAATGAAACAAATTATTTATTAGAAGATATATTTGATGTTATAGGTTATCAAAAGGAAAATGTGACTGTAAGTAATAATGAAGTTAAATTAGAATTAACTGGAAATTATATAGGAAAATATTCATTTATAGGAGATACAGATTATAGTGATCCAGATGGATGGTTTGTTTCAGAGTATAGTAATACATATACAAATGTTATTTCAGAAAAAGAGGGGCATAATAAAGTAGTAGAAATATGGGATAATTATTATTATTGTAGAACATATATGGAAAATACATTTGGATGTAAAACAAGTGGAAATATATCACTTTGGATATATGGTGATGATAATACTGGTGGTGCTGATGTTTATATTTATTTAAGACATGATAGTAGTTATATTATATCAATAAAGGCAGATTTTGATAATGATGAGTTAGAGTATTATGATGGAAGTAATTGGAATATTATTTCAACAACATTTTATGAAGAAATGTGGAATTATTTAGAGATAGAATTTAATTCAAATACAGATAAATTCAGAGTTTATCATAATTTATCATATATTGGAGAATATGATTATGCAATTAATACAGATTGTATAAATAAACTTAAGATTAGTACTGGAAGTTCTTCAACATATGGAAATTTTAGATGTTGGATAGATGCAGTTGATTATAATTGGTCAAGTGGTTATTGGATTAACAGAAATTGGTATAATACATATTATACAAATGGTACATATATTTCACCAAGTTATGATTTAGGTTATGCTATGGAATATAATTATGTTACATTAAATTTTAATGAAGAAATAAATCCAGATACAGAATCATTTATACAATATAGAACAAGTGAGGATGAAGTTATTTGGACATCATGGAGTAGTGAATATTATGAAAATATTACAATAAGCAAAGATTTAAGTCAATATTTTCAATTTATGTTAAATTTATCAACATGGAATACATATATACATACACCAATTATATTTTGGGTTAATTTAACATATAAATTATGTAATTATACAATAGATTATGAACCTTACATAAATCAACCAGATAATGCTACATACAAACAATTTGATATTAATAAAAAAATACAATGGATTATTTATGATGATTTTGGAATTGGTAATTATATGGTAGAAAAAAATGGGACACTTTATAATGGTTATAACTGGACAAGTGAATGGAGTAATGGTAGTGTAATAGATATATTAATAGATACAAGTGAGGTTGGTGTATGGAATT